>ENA-OUQF01000086-OUQF01000086.1-human-gut-metagenome-genome-assembly--contig:-NODE-86-length-98169-cov-14.213038_pt1 | contig 98169 bp, 101 predicted proteins | sample MGYA00237947_ERZ548826 | MGnify/ENA primary metagenome ERZ548826 (study PRJEB26490, sample SAMN05194701) | human gut metagenome | biome: terrestrial biome; feature: human-associated habitat; material... | reverse complement strand
TTTAAGCAACGGGTCATGGGTTCGAGTCCCATACTCCTCGCCTGCTTTGTTGGATTTGTATGTTACACCTCACTGGTATGTGAATATAGGTGAGGTTTCCACGTAGATAAATACACATAAAGATGTGTGGGTCTATCCACAACTATTAACATAAATAAAAGTAAACATTATAGGTTCTCATTAGATTATTGAGAATCTTTTTAGGGGGAGTAGCTAAATTGGTTACAATACTCTAGCTGTTATTCTCTGGAAGCAGTAGTGTTAGCAAAGAGTTACTTCAAGCATTCATCGTTTAAATGAAAGTATATTGGTTCGAGTCCAATCTCCCCCACAAGATAGAGGTTAGTGAATGTTACAGTTACTTCATATTATTTTATTTAACATTCAAAATTAAAGAAAGGAGTAGATTTATTTACAACTTTTCAATTCAACCAACTGTGGCAGAATTGTTCTACCTCTATTAAGAGGACTGTGGTAGCAATACTATAGTCCTCTTTCTTATTGATAACTGTGTTAACTACATATATTGTATTACTAAAAAAAAAGTATGACAAAAACAAAGGAAAGTGTCGAGAGAGTCGAGGACTTGAAGGCACAAGTGAGAGACCTTCTTGGTGTAGATGCCATGATGGATGAAGATGTGACTAAGAACATGAAGGAAACCCTTATCACTCTAGCTAAGAGCGATGGTGAGGAACACATTGAAGAGGTGATTGACACCATTGAGAAAGCACTTGAGAAGATTAAGAACCCTGAGTTCAAGGCTATCATTGCTTCTATTATCTGGACTAAGTGTCCTATAGGTATGCAGAAGTCCTGCATTGAACACCACAACGAGATGCTGAATGATGTGATGGCTGCTCATATGGAGAAGCAGACTGAGGGTAATCCTCTTCTAGGTCTTGCACTGCTGGCAGCTGCATTAGAAAACAAACTGTAATGAGTGAAATCAAAGTGAGTGTTAGCATTACATTACAAGGTGGTGTAATGCTGACCCAAGCTGAGGCTGAACAGCTTGAGAAGAACAAAGTAGGCACTGGTTATGACCTGACTAGAATCAAAGTCAAGGGCAAGAAAGGCAATGCTGATGTCATCAATGTGAGAACTAGGAAGTTTAGAACTGCCACACAGACCATAAGCATGTGCAAAGAGGCTTATGAGTACATGACAAGCAAGAGTAGCTGCCCTCCTGACATCAAACAGTTTGTATGGGTTAAGATGAAGCCTGTACAGAGATTGGAGGCACATCTGGACTTGGTGTGCAAGCATCTCAAAGGTATCTCCTATACCTATAAAGTATTTGATGATTGAGTAATAACAACATTATTTATATTTGTAGAAGTATGGAGTTCCTAGTGGTATTAATGTTCTTATTGGGAGTTATGCTGATAAGGGCATTTATTAGATATGACCCTAATCTTGACTTAGTACAGTCGGGTAGAAAGTACATATTATTTCTGTGGTACAACAAGTACAACTGGAGTGGTAAGTATAAGGGCAGAAAGTACATTAAATTGTTCGAGATATGTTAGAGTTTGAACTTGAAAGAGCCACAAATGGCAAAAGGTCCAGATGGTCTAAGAAATTCCCTCGTAAGAGAATACTCCATAGAGGGGATGAGAAAGCTGCTTATTGGTTTAGAAACAATTGGATAGAAGACAACTACAGGTACTTCAAGGGTAACTTGGATAAGTTTCTTAAGTCTAATATAGGCAGACCAGTTGATAAGGTATTCTCAGAGTTCCTCGACAGGTGTAATAAATCTGCCAAGGTATATAATCTGAGGAAGAGGTTCTATGATATGTTTAAGGAGAAGTCAGAGATTGACTGGTCAGGTGGTTTCTATATCACCAATGGTATATTAAACTATAAGAAGAGAACCAAGAAACCTAAGCCCAAGCCTTACATTAGCATGGGTGACTATAACAGACAGTTAATGCCTGATATAGCTATTTTGTGCAAGAAGTGTGAGTCAAGTCATCTTAAACAACCTGTCGGAGAATTTAGGTTTAATAATATCCAGAAGAGAGTTTACATAGTAGAGAGGGAGGTATGGTTAAATGACCCAAAGCTTCAAGTATATCATAGATTATGCTACATTTATGGAGTAGGTAAGGGAGTACCTAAGGTAGTATGGAACCCTCAAAACATAATAAATAAGGCTACCTATGTACTATGGAACGACTGGGATTGGTCTCCACTGCCTGAGTTTGTATTTATTACCAAGATTGAGAAGATATGAAGAAAGGTCTTATACTAGTAGTATGGTTCGTAGTGTTTATGGCTCTGCTGACAGGCTCATTGAGCCTTATATCAGCACCTAATACTATAAAGAACTTGATAGGAGTAGTGGTACTAGCTGGTACTGTGACTCTTAGTATTGAAACAAAGTGTTTAACAAACCTAACAATTAGAAGGAAACATGAGGAATAAGTTATTCATCCTTATAAGTATAGTCTACTACCTTGGAGTACTGATATGGTTATCAGTTCTTACTCATAAGGTAGATGACTTAAGCAAGCCACCCAATATTGAGCTTGAGTTGAAGCCCAATGACTCAGAGTTTATGAAAGATTGGGGTGCTAGCGACAGCACTATGCTTAGAGCTTGTGAATATTATGGTATCAAGCATCCTAGGATAGTTACAGCTCAAGCTATACTTGAGTCTGGTAACTTTGAGTCTAAGTTATTTAAGGAGTATAATAATCCCTTCGGTCTTTACAACAGTAAAAAGAAGGATTATTTCAAGTTTAAACATTGGACAGATGCTGTAGCAGCCTATATTTCTATGGTAGAATATAGGTATGCTGGAGGCGATTATTATAGATTCCTTGAGGAGCTTCCATATGCAGGTGACAAAAGATATATTTATAAAGTAAAAGCAATAGAAAGTAATTTACCTCCGTGAAATGAATAGAGAAGATGCAAGAGAAGAGATATTGAGATTGACCAATAAGGCAATACTCTTGGAACTCCCAACTGGATATGGTAAGTCATTGATGGGTATGGACTTATGCTTGAGAGATAATCCTCACAGTATTCTTATAGTAGTACCCAGAGTTGTTCTTATACAGAACTGGAAGGATGAGTTCAAGAAATGGGGAAATGATGAGTACCTAGACAGAGTTACATTCAGCACTTATGCAGGATTACATAAAGTTCCTGATATTCAGGGACACTTTAACTGTGTCATATTGGATGAGGCTCACCATGTGACTCCTAGAGTTCAGGATTTGCTTACCTATATAACATATGACAAGATAATCATGTTGTCAGCTACAGTCAAGAGAGACCTCAAGTATGACTTGAAGGATATGTTTCCTGACCTATATTGTTATAAGGTGAATATGAAGGAAGCCATAGAGAATGAAGTCCTTCCTGACCCTATGGTCTATCTGTTACCTCTTACTCTTGATAGCAGATATAATTCAGAGAAGATAGTAAAGCACAGTAGTGGTAGAACCTCAGTGACTTGCTCCTATAAGGATAGATGGAACTACCTTAAAAACAAGAACATCAAGTTGACTATTGAGTGTACCCAACTCCAGAAGAGTATTGAAATGGATGGTGAAATCACCTACTGGAGGGATAAGTACATGAGGACTAGGAATGAGATGTTCAAGAATAAGTGGTTACACCTTGCAGGTCAGAGGTTGAAGTGGTTGTCAAACCTAAAGAACCCTATTGTGTCTAGTCTATTGGCTCTATTCAGGAATGAGAGAGTATTGACTTTCTGTAACTCCATAGACCAGACCATTGAACTGGGTAGGAACTGTATCAACAGTAAGAACAAGGATGCAGTGAAAGTGCTTGAGTCCTTTAATAAAGGAGAGATAAGACATATCACAGCCTGTAATATGCTCAATGAGGGTATGAATTTGTCTAACTGTAGGATAGGTATATATGCCAATCTCAATAGTTCAGAGATAATTATCAAGCAAAGGCTTGGTAGAATACTAAGGCATAAGAATCCAGTGATAGTGATACCCTTCTATAAGGGTACTAGGGAAGAGGAGTTAGTTGCTAAGATGCTGGAAGATTATAATTCCAGACTAATTCATATAGTAGAAAACATAACTGACATAAAGATATGAGAAATAGAGTTTTGATTGAGAAGTCCAACTTCCATGTGGATGAGGTGAATAAGGTAGTTGTATGTAAACTTGAATGTGATATGCAACTTCATAAACATCCTGCTTGGAATGCTATTGACAGTAGGATGTTCAAGAGTATTCCTTATGTAAGCTGGGATGGCAAGTTCATTGTCAAGGCTAAAGCAAGATGCAATGCCACTGACACATTTGATGTTGAGACTGGTAAGAGAATTGCTGAGAGTAAGGCTAAAGCCAAGATGTTCAACACTGCTTGGAAGGTATATAGAATATGTGAAGATGCCTTAGTTGACCTTGCGCAGGAGTGTCAAAGGTATAGCCAAGCTTGTGTAAAAGCTATGGATATTGAGAACAATCATGTTCTTGAATTAACTAAATAAGGTATGACAATAAGCATAAATGAGTCTATCTGTAAGAAGAATAAATTAAGTCTAGCAGAGTTGCTATCCATTCTTCTTATTAAGACTGGTGCTGACATACCTAAGTTATTCAAGAGTCTTGAAGAGAAAGAAGTTATAGTCAAGGATGTATTTGGGGGTTATATGATAACTCAGAGATGGGATGATGTAGCTTCCACTATACTCCTTGATTCTGACAAAGACAGTCAGCCATCAGAAAGACTTGAGAACTTGGCTGTACAATTGGCTGAGATATTCCCTAAAGAGAAGAAGGCAGGTACTTGCCACTATTTCAGAGGTAATAAGAAAGACACCATACTTCGATTGAAGAAGTTCTTCAAGAGATATGGTAATAAGTTCACAGATGAACAGATACTGGAAGCTGCTAGAAGCTATGTAGCTTCTTTCAATGGTAACTACCACTATATGAGAGTATTGAAATACTTTATATGGAAGGATGCCAAGAAGGAAGATGCAGATGGTAATCTGTATGTGGATGAGACATCTGACTTAGCAACCCTAATTGAGAATGCAGGTGCTATTGATTCCATTAAAGAGGATTGGACAACTAGCTTGAACTGATATGGATGTATTTGACAGGTCAATAGAGAAACTGAAAGTCAGGAGACAAAGGATATTGGATGGGCAGATTAACTGTATTCCATTACCTTTCCCCAGACTAAGAACCTGGTTGCCAGGTATTGAGAAAAGAAGATATACTATAGTTACTGCAAACCAGAAGATAGGTAAGTCAAAGCTGAGTGACTACCTGTATGTCTATGAGCCTTTCTTCTATATGATAGAGCATCCTGACCAGTTAAGGTTCAAGGTGCTTTACTTCACTCTTGAAATGGGTAAGGAAGAGAAGTTCTATGAGTTTCTCTGCCACCTGTTATATAGGTTGGATAACATAAGGATAAGTCCTACCAACCTTAAGAGTACCAATGCTGACAATCCTTGTCCTGAGTATATACTTGAACTCATTGAGAGTGAGAGGTATCAGGAGTATATAAGGAAGTTCAAGGAGACTATCATCTATATAGATGATATAAGGAATCCTACTGGTATCTATAAGAGAATTAGAGGGTTTATGCTTGAAAGAGGTCAGTTCCACTACAAAAAGGGTACTGTTAAGGATGAGAATGGTCTTCCTATGGAGGTAGATGTCATTGATTACTTTGAACATGCTGATGAAGATGAGTATATAGAGGTAATCCTTGATAACTATTCCAATCTAATGCAAGAGCAAGGTATGGATAAGAGAGCTACCATTGAGAAGATGAGCAAGTATGCCATTGAACTCAGGGATAAGTTTGATATTCATTTCTGTGCTATCCAGCATCAGGCTCAGGCTCAGGAAGGTATTGAGAATCAGAAGCTCAATAAGCTATATCCATCATCAGATGGTCTGGCTGACTGTAAGACTACCACTAGAGATGCTAATCTGGTATTAGGTCTGTTCAGTCCATTCAAATATGGACTTACAGAATATGAAAAGTATGACATAACCAGATTCAAGAACAACATCAGGTTCTTGTTAGTCATTGAAGATAGGGATAATGGTGCAGGAGGTCAGATATGCCCATTACTCTTTGATGGTGAGGTAAGTAACTTCTGTGAATTACCTCTTCCTGACAATAAGAGGGAGATTGAGTCAGCACTACAGTATGTAGAGCAAGTCATAAGAAGGAGGGCTACTCCAGTATTTATGATGTTCACAAGAGAGAAAAGAAAAGTAGTTAAATGCTTGCACAGATGGTTCAATAGAAGTATCTTTGCAAACAGAAACAAGTAAAGTAATATGGCAAAAGCATTGATTTTAGCTAAGACTGGGTTTGGTAAATCCAGTTCATTGGTTGGTGTGCCTTCCGCTGGCATATTAGGCTTGAACCCTAAGGAGACTTATCTTCTTAGTTGTGTTAATAAGCCTCTGCCTATCAAGGGTGCATCTAAGATTTATGTGCCTGTGTCTATGCAGGGTGTTACTCCTGCCAACTTAGGTTCAGTCATAAGCAAGGGCAACAGGATTATCACCAAAGATGCCAAGATTGTAGCTGCTGCTATAGAGTTGTTAATTAATTCACCTTTCAAGAACATAGTGATTGATGATATGAACTATCTATCACAGGACTACTATATGAAGAATGCCATGAAAGGTGGTTGGGACACTCCTAAGCAGATAGGTTACAACATGGGTCTTATCTTTGACCAGATTGATAATGTGCCAGAGGATAAGAACATTATCTGTATGGCTCACTTTGAGACCTACAAGGATAAGAATGGTGACTCTATCTCTTACAAGTACAAATCAACTGGTAACATGGTTGATGAGTACATTACCCCAGAAGGTAAGTTTGAGACAGTACTCTTTGGAAAGATGTCTTGGGATGATACAGCTAAGGTAGCTGTAAGGCAGTTTGTAACCAATAATGATGGTGAATATCCTGCTAAGAGTCCTGTTGGTATGTTTGAATCCCTATATATTCCTAATGACTTAGGCATAGTAGCTCAGAAGATGCAGGAGTATTATGAGGGAGAATGACCAAAGAAGGAGTAAATCCTATAGCATTAGACAATGGAAAGAAGAAATAATCTAATATATAAGTAAAATGAAAGAATTAAGTAAGTTTGAGATTGCAGCCATCAAGAGGACTGCACAGAATGTGAATGCAATGGTCACTAAGAAGACCAAGCTAAAAGAGAAAATTGATGCACTTCAAGCTGAGTATGACCAGATTGAAGAAGCACAGGAGCAGTTTGAAGCACCCATCAGAAAGATGACTGGTGGTTATGGTACTGAAGACCTTGTAGAGAAGGTAATTGAAGATACTGGTAAGTTAGATAAGGATGGTAAGTCCATCAAGCTGACCAAGTATGTCTTGAAGTACCCTAACACTATCCTTCCTCCTACTATGGATAATGGTGATGGTGCAGTGGATGACACTGAGAAAGCTCCTGAGATTGAAGTACCTGCTGAGGATGCAGTAGCTATTGACCCCACAATAGAATCTCCTCTTGCTCCTACTATGGAGAACAGAGAGCATGGTGCAGACCCCAGTGACCTTCCCTTTATGAACTAATCAAACAAAAAGTAAGTAAGTATGAAAGAACATAATGTAGTATTTATGGCATTTGCACAGGGAAGTGAATCTAAGGAAGTTACAAGAAAGCTGTACATTGGTATAGCTCCTGTCTTTGTGCTGGCTGTCAATCCTAATAAGGAAGAGACAGAAAAGCTCTATGATATAGAGCTTGATGAAGCTCCTAACTATCTAAGTGAGGCTGAAGTTGGTCCAGAAGGTAATAAGTCTAAAGTGTCTCAGGCTAGGATTGACTTTGTAGTTAAGTCAGATAAGAAGAAGTGCAATGGAATTGAGATGCTTACCAGAGTAACTTTCTTCCTCAACAAGGCATATAAGTATAACAAGGACAACACCAAGGTTGAGGTAATCAACAAATATGGTGAGACTACTTGGTTACCTATTGGTGCAGCTAAAGGCACTGAACCTATCCCTGACAACATGAAGTGGTATGATACTTCTGACATGAGACCTGCCTATATCGGTGAGGCGGAGCTTACTGATTTCATCAAGAAGTATTTGAACATCCCCAACAAGTCATTCACTAATCCCAAGACCAAGGAGGTTAAGTTTATTCCTAACTTGGCAGATGCTGAGGCTAGACTTGACAAGATTGAGAACTACTTCAAGGGTGATTTCACTGAGTTGAAGAATATCATCAAGTTGCAGCCCAATAACAAGGTTAAGGGTATGTTTGGTGTAAGAACCACTGATGATAACAAGCAGTATCAAGCTGTATATACTCAGAAGTTCCTGAAACTCAATGTTACAGACTATAGTAAACTTGATGAGGAAATGCAGGACAGAAAGGCTAATGGAGCATATCCTACAACTGAGTTCAGCATTGAACCTCTACATGAGTACAATGTAGCTGCAACTGATTTCAATTTACCTGAGAATGACCCATTGGGTGCAGGTTCAGCACCTGCAAGTACTCCTTGGAGTGCTTGGGGAGGTAACAAGTAAATTAACTTTATAGACTATTAATCATGGCATTTGCATCTGGAGAACATAGCATTACCCTAGAAGATGTCCTATCAAGAACTACGGAATTTGACATATTATACCATTATTTTAATGTAAGTGAACTGCCTACTATAATACATTCACCTTTAAGGCAGGACAACAGACCTTCATTTGGTCTATATACATTAGATGGTAAGAGGGTACATTACACTGACTTAGCTACTAAGGATAGAGGTGGATTGTTTGATTTGCTTATGAAGTATTGGGGAGAAAGTTACAAAGATATGCTTAATCATCTTTGGGAGGACTTACCCAATTTCTCCAATGCCAATGTCCAGTTTAGTAGTATGAAGAGTGAAAGTTACCAGTACCAGTCTCTTAAATCAAGGAACATAGACCTTCAATGTAAGGTCAGAGAGTGGAAGGATTATGATATAGAATATTGGGCTTCTTATGGTATATCACTAGAGTGGCTCAAGTATGCTGACATATATCCCATATCACATAAGATTGTAATTAGGGATGGTCAAAGGTATGTATTTGGAGCTGATAAGTATGCCTATGCCTATGTGGAGAGGAAAGAGGGTAAAGTAACCCTCAAGATATACCAGCCTTATAACAAAGGTGGGTACAAGTGGAGCAACAGGCATGACAGGAGCGTCATATCACTTTGGACTAAAGTACCTGAGTATGGAGATAGAATCTGCATATGTTCATCTATGAAGGATGCCTTGTGCTTATGGGCTAATACAGGAATACCAGCACTAGCTATTCAAGGGGAAGGCTATGGTATGAGTAGTACTGCTATTGGTGAACTCAAAAGGAGATATAGTCATATCTATATACTACTGGACAATGATGAAGCTGGACTGCAAGATGCGGTGAAACTGTCAGAGTCCACTGGGTTCACCAATGTAGTATTACCCAGAGTGAATGATAATAAAGATGTCAGTGATTTATACAAATCTCTTCAAGACCCTAATAGGTTTAGGGGTATCATCATGCCCTTATTTAAGGATTAAAATTGTTTTAGGATAACATTAACAAAAATTTTAACATTTAACACTTCAAATTATGGAAACTCGTAAAGTAACTATTATCAATTCTAAGACCCAGAGCCAAAAGGTAATTCAGGACTCTAAGGCTACAACCCTCGGTGAACTCAAGCAGGAAATGAGGGAGAGAAGTATTGACTACACAGGTATGACCTTCTTTGAAGGTCATATGAGAGCTGAACTCAAGGATGATGCAGCTCCTCTGCCTACCAATATTCCCTATAAGGGTCAGGTAGTCAATGATTTAACATTCATGTTAACTACACCTGAGAAGAAAGTTAAGTCTGGTGCTATGTCAAGAGCAGAAGCCTATGCAGAAATTAAGAAGAGAGGCTTGCAGAGTGCTTGTGTAGGTAAGTTCGGTAAGAACTTCACACAGTGTTCTACTGCTGACCTCATCTCTCTGATTGAGAAGAACTCTACTAAGGAGGCTCCTGCACCCAAAGCTGAGAAACCTGTAGAGGTAGCAGCTCCTGCTGTTCCTGCAGAGAAGGAGGAAGCTTCTACAGCACCTGAAACTCCTGCTACTGGCTGTAACTGTTCAAAGGCTCTTGCTATCCTCACAGAGGCTCTCTATGAGAATTATACCATTGAGGAGGAGACCCATGATGCAGTCATGGCTACTCTCAAGGGTGGTTCTTACAATACACCTGAGAAGATGAGCAAGAAGGAGATTGATACTATGTTTGACTTTGTGGAAAGATAAGGTCAGATTGGATAACACGGTGGAGGGTGAGTAGTATGCTTGCCCTTCACCTTTTTTTTTTCTTTATACACAGTATGAGTGAAGAAATAACTAATAAGGTAAGGGAGTTATATGACAACACCATGTACTTCCCTAATAAGGTTCTTAGCATATTCAATGACTTCTTTGGAGAGCAGAGAGTGGATATGCAAGGGTTCTGGAGCTTTGATGAGTTCCTACGTTCAATGTCTGAGAACAGGCTTAGTTCTTTCTTCTCCTGTAAGGGTGCTGTACTTAGTAATCCAGGGTTCAGATGCATCAGTAAAAGGAGTAAGGCTGTCATAGAAGATATGCTTGATAATGGTGCTTTGGATAGTACTGTAACCAGTGATAAAGCACTTGCTACATACTTTTTACCTATAATGGCTACTGCTGTAATGCAGAATATGCCACAAGGCTTCATTCTTGTACATTTTCCTCATGTAAGGGTAACTAATGAACATGATAGATTTGTAGATATTAATCATTTATGGGTTAAAGTAGGTATAAAAGCAAATGGTGCAGGCATAGGTTACTTTGCTATGAATAGGAGTGAGTATGAACTCTCTCATATGAAAGCAGACTATCTACACAGTCATATTTCTGGTATTCCATTCAATAGGTTTACTGATTTCAAGTCTCCTTGTTTAGGCAGTGGACCTATCAGAAGTACAGTAGCTACTCTTGCAATGGGATATGATGAAGCTATATGGCAGTTGTTCTGCCTTGAACTGGACAAGTATGTTAGGGTAGAATCTATTGCTGGAGTACCTTATAGGTATCTGGAGAAGATAGGTAAAGGCGGTAACTTAATTAATGGAGAAACTGACTTCTCTATGAAAATTGAGACATTCAATGATTATAGTACTACATTCTCCAAAGAGGATATGAAGGACTTTATAAAACATCTGATAAGAGATAAGAAACTCAAGTTTAATTTCATCAGAGGAAGTTATGGTCTTGCAATGTCCTACCTTGACTATAGAATACTCATTAGTAATGAGTTCATCAAATGGTACAACCTGAGATATAACATAGGAATATCTACTGCAAATTATAATGACTTGGTTAGTGGAGGAATACTGAAAGAATGTATTATCAACAATGGTAAGATACTGTATTTCAGGAACAATGTAAGTAGGAATGATGAGAACTATTATATCTATGAGGGAGCTAATGTATGTACATTCAAAGGTAATCCTGTCAATATACATATAGTGGATAGTACCCCTGATACCTTTAACAAGACAGTGCTGATTAATGCAAGTATTGCTGAGAAAATAGCAAAGGCAGTACTTACAATAGTAAATTACAAATATGGAAGAGAACAAAGAGAAGAAGCTGGAATTAGTACGCCAGCAATCTATTTATAAGATGGTAATCCCTCAGGAAGTTGAAAAGAAGATAAGACTTCTGTGTAGGGAGATACATAATGTGGAATGGTCTGGAGTACTGTTCTACAAGGTAAGTGGTTCATTTGAGGATAAATCACTGACAATCACTTGTGTAGACTTATTCCAGATGGATGAGGGTACTGGAGGCTATACTGAGTATGATATGTCCCCAGATGTCATGGGTTATATGACAGACCATCCTGAGCTGCTTGATGCAGGTGTATATCAGGGACTTATCCATTCACATAATAACATGGCTACATTCTTTAGTGGTACTGATACAGCCACTTTACAGTCAGAAGGTAGTGATATGAACCACTTTGTATCACTGATTGTGAACAATGCTGGCAAGTACACAGCAGGGGTGACTAGGAAGGTTAAGCTCAAGCAGGCAATCAATGAGGAGTTTGCCTATCCCACATGGGGAGATGAGGAAGTATCTGGCAATAGAACATTTACAGTAGAGAAGGAGTATATCCAATGGTTTAACCTTGACATTGAGATTGAAGGAGTCAATAATGACTTTGAAACGGAAATACTTGAAAGGATTAAAGCTATTAGGGCAGCTAAGTCTAGTAAGAGGGGCATTGAGAGTGTTAGAAGTCCTTACTATGGTGGAGGCTATAAGAAAGAGGACTATGGCAAGTACCCAATAGGTTCTTATGGTAATCCTAAAGGATATACAGTACCTGCTGGTCCAGCCAATACCGCTCCTGTCAAGAGAGAGGTTAAGCAACCTACACTCTTTGATGACACCAATGAGGAGTTTATGATTGACTATGAGAAGTTCAAGCTCAGTGATGAGATAGTGGACTGGGTGGTTAAACAGACCATCACTTGTAGTGTAATCATTCCTAACTCCAGTAACATTGATGTAGAGAAGTGGGCTAGGTCTATGGATTCTCTGTATAAGAAGAGATTTGCAGATAAGAAGGAGTTTGAAGCTTTTGCTGTAAACTTTGTAGACTTTGTGGTTAACTATACAGAAGACCCAGAAGCTGCTGCTTTCTTGGATGCCACAGAGATGGCTGCTGTACTGGCTTATCATGTAAGAGAGAAACTGAGCACTCTACCTAAGAATGAGTGGCTGGATGCTTGGATGGAATTGTATGATGATTATATACTGTAAATATGGAAGATGTAATGAGTGAAGTAACTGCTCAGGCTCGTCAAGAGTTTGAGAGAGCTATGGATGAGGCAATAGCCAATGAGCCTCAGTTGAGTCCAGAAGATGAAGCATTACTAGCAATGGCAATGGATGGGGAACATCAGGAAATACCAATAAACTCACAGACAATCACTGTAGATGAGACTACAAGTAGGTTCAGTGGGGCTATATGGTATGAGGAAATACAGAAGCAGGTTGTCACTTTGGCAGGTGTTGGAGGTATTGGTAGTTATGTAGGTTTCTTGTTAGGCAGATTAAAGCCTCAGAGACTTATCATATATGACCCTGACAGAGTTGAGACTGTTAATATGTCAGGTCAGTTGTATGGTCAGGAAGATGTCGGTAAATTTAAGAGTGTAGCTCTTGCCATTATGGTCAAAAACTATGCTAACTATAACAATATAGTGACATTGACTAACAGGTTTGAATCTAACTCTGAGTCTACTGACATTATGATATGTGGCTTTGACAATATGGAAGCCCGAAGGACATTCTATGAGAGTTGGAAGCAGAGGGTATTATTTTATTCTGCTGGTAGTGATAGTAGGAAGAAGTGTTTATTCATAGATGGAAGATTGGCGGCAGAAGAGTTCCAAGTATTATCTATCCAAGGAGATGATGAAAGAGCTATGGCGGAGTATGAGAATAAGTGGCTGTTCAATGATGCAGAAGCCGAGGAGACTATATGCTCCTATAAGCAGACTACTTTCATGGCTAACATGATTGCATCCGTAATGGTCAATATTTTTGTGAACTTCATAGCTAATCAGTGTGGTCCTATCATAGACAGGGATGTTCCTTTCTTCATATCCTATGATGCAAGTACAATGTTTACTAAAGTTGAAATGTAATGCAAAGAGTGAGTAGTAGAATGAGTTATACTATCGGGCATATGTATAATTTAAGAGGAGATATAGACTCCTATAGCGATCCAAATGCTAAATTGGTCAATTACTCCATGCACACAGTATTTTCATCATTCTTTAGAGTTCCTCTACAGGGAGATAAGATTGAACTTCCCATATTTGCCAAGAAATATGTACAAAGTAAGCTCCTTGAAAGGTTGGAAGACAAGTCAAACCCTATGAGAAGAAGTGACATCATTATGCACTTCAATACTATAGGGTGTAGTTCCCCCTATAGAACAGCAGATTCTTTAATCGGGAATCTGATAGAGTACAAATCTGATACATATGACATGTACTATACTGTTAAGACCAATAAGGGAGAGACATACTATGGATGTAATGGTACTATATTCAACAAGGATATGGTTCTACTCATCTTCAATGTCATAGAATGTGAGATTGTAAATAATACTCTTGTCTATAAGAAAGTCAAGAGTTATATACATCCATCAGTGTTTTATTCTGATGGTACTGTGGAGAAGTGTATAGCCAACAAGATTATACCATTTGTCATGCAGAATGGTATAGAGGTAAGACCGTATGACTCAAGGGTAGTTGATAATATCAACTATGTAGATATAGGAGGAGTCAGGAAGACTATACCAGAATTGTCAGTTACCAATATAACTGACAAGTTCTTCTGTAAGCCTATTCTTCCTAGCGTGACATATAGTGATGATGACATCAATGATATGCTGAACAGGAACATTGATGATGTATTTAATGTCATTAGATTATGACACTTGAGGAATATTTTGGTGATTGGCTTAGAGTGATTGATAGAGCAGAGTTAGACAAGGTATTGACACTCCTTAACAGAATGTATAGGGTAAAACCTATATGTCCTGCACAGGAGAATGTGTTCAAGGCATTCAACTTGTGTAAGTATCATGATTGTAAGGTGGTATTCATAGGTCAGGACCCCTACCCTCAGAAGGGTGTGGCTACTGGCATATTATTTGGGAATGATGTAAGTACTAAAGAAGATGATTGGTCTCCATCATTAAAAATTGTTAGAGATTCAGTTATTGACTTGCATAAACCACATAATCTGATTACCTTTGACCCCACTTTAGAGTCATGGGCTAAGCAGGGAATCCTCATGATTAACTCTGCTTTGACAGTAGAGATGAATAAGATAGGCTCACACACTATGTTGTGGAGACCTTTCATCTCAAAACTACTAAAAAAGATGTCTGAGTATGATACTGGTATGATATATGTGTTGTTTGGGGGCACTGCCCGTACCTTCAAGCCATATATAGGAAAGTATAATGATGTAATAGAGATAGAGCATCCTGCATACTTTGCAAGAATCAACCAGGACATGCCTTCAGATATATTCTATGAGATTAACAAATTATTAAAAGCAAGGTATAACTACCAGATTAACTGGTATAAAGAAGAAAAATATGAACAAGCTGAAAATGAAAAAGAGTGGTAAAGAAGTTAAGATGGGTGAGAAATTCATCAAGGTTATAGAATTGTATGGCGTTGCTGTACCTGTAGCACAAATTGAGCTTAATGAATCTACTCTTCCTGATTTTATCAAACGTGGTATAATAGTAGTGGAAGACTCTGATAGTGACATTGGTATTACTATGAAGAGTGCAGTACAGCATCTGGCTAATAGGATTGGCTGGAGTAGAGAAAACCTTGAGAAGTACTTCAACAACCTCTATAAGATTAGCCCTGCTGCTGTCTTTGAGATTGTATTGAAGGAAGTGGCTATCTTGCTTGATGAGCAGTACCCTGACCACATCAGCAACAGTAAGGAGATTTGGGTAATCAATAAGGTCAATGGAGAGATTCAGAAACTCAAAGACCTGAGTAAAATCAAGAGCTTCCAGCACTTTGCTGCTTTTAGAAGCCTTGAGGATGCTCTTGTAGCCAAGAGAGTGATGGCTCCTGCATTGAAGGACTTGTATGGAAAACAGAAGAATTAAAGGTGCTACACCTTTAATTGTTGATGATATTAAGTTCAAATCCAAAATCGAAGCAAGTGTGTACAAGCACTTGCTTCAAGCTGGATTTGACCCAGTGTATGAGGGTATGAAGTTCACTATATGGAGTGGCTTCAAGCCTACAGTCCCATTCTATACAAGGATAAGACGAAGCAATGGGCTTAATATGAAGAAAACTATAGACATCACCTATACCCCAGACTTTATATTCAAGTATAATGGTAAGCTAATTATCATAGAGGTCAAAGGATTACAAAATGATGTCTTTCCATATAAGTTCAAGATGTTCAGAGCTATACTTGAGGGAGAACCTTATGTAGGTAATACCCTACTGTTTGAGATATTCAGCATCAAGCAATTAAAGGAGTGTATAGAAATCATAAAATCATATGACTCCACTACAGAGACTAAATAGTTTGGTAAAGTCATTCCCAGAGAAGGATAGGGAATTGATGCAGAAGATGTTAGATGAAAGGAAGTTTGAAGACTTGTGGGAACTTGTGAGGTCCTCCATCTATATGATGAGAAAGTACAAGGACAAGTATGAGGCTGACCTTACTGACATGACTGTGTTCAAGTCTGAGCTATCCTCCTATTTGGACCAGTTAGGTCTAGAGGATGATGAGGAATTTGAGGATGAGGAAGAAATGATTGACACTTATGAAGAGTATTAAAGAACTGGCATGGAATGTGGATGAACAAACCTATAGAGCTGATAGTGCCATAAGCTATTCAACCCTTAGTAGGTTTGAGAGGGAAGGGTGGAGAAAGCTTGGCTCACTCTTTGATAAGATTGAGACACCTTCACTCACATTCGGAAGTGCTGTTGATACTAAGCTGACTGATGGTGATGAAGCATTCAATGAGAGGTTCACTGTATGTGACTTCCCACCATTGTCAGACACATTGATAAGCATTACAAAGTTCCTCCACAAGAACTTCCATGAGGACCATAGGAGACTCAGCATGATAGATGATGCTGAGATAAGCAGGGCTGCACTGATGTTTAACTACTATACTAATCCCAAGTATGAGAACTTTAGGGTAAAAAGCATTAAGGAGAATTGTGATGAGTACTACTCATTACTTACATTAGCAGGAGACAAAACTGTACTGTCACAGAATGACTATGCTGATGTAATGGCTTGTGCGGATGAGTTAAAGACCAATCCAGCAACCAAATACTTCTTTAGTTCAAATCCTTTTGAAACTCATATTGAGAAGGTGTTCCAGTTGAAGTTCAGAGCAGAGTTCAAAGGCATACCTGTCAGATGTATGTTTGATGAAATTATTGTAGACCATGAGAAGAAGATGATATACCCTATAGACTTAAAGACCACAGGTCATCCTGAGGAAGAGTTTGAAGGGTCTTTCTCTCAATGGAGATATGATATTCAAGCCAAACTATATACCTATATATTACAGGAGTGCATCAAGAATGATGAGTACTTCAAGGATTTCAAGATACAGCCCTATCAGTTTGTGGTTATAAACAGAAGGACTGTAGCTCCTATTGTATGGGTGTATGAAGGGAACTTTGGACAGGTAGACCTTAAGGATGATAAAGGTAATATATTGAGGGATTGGAGAAAGATACTCTATGAACTCCACTATTATCTAATATATGCTGGCAAGTACAGTATAAGAGCAATGGCAAATAATTGTGTATTAAAGATAAGTAATTTAACACCATGTTGAAAGTAGTTAAGAGAGATGGAAGTATTGAGGACTTTAATGTCCAAAAGGTAGTCAATGCAGTCCAGAAGGCATTTGCATCAGTAGGGTGCGAGCTACCTGAGTATTTGAGCACAATGATACCTGCCTTATTTGAAGAGGGAGATGTCATTGGTGTAGAAGATATACAGGATAGAGTAGAACAACTATTGATGAATGACAAGCACTTCAAGGCTGCTAAGTCATATATTCTGTATAGGGAGAAGCACAAGCAAGCTAGGTTTATTAGAGAAAGGATTGATTATATGTCTAACTATGCAGATTCTGATGATAATGCTGCTAGTTCTTCAGAGACTGACCCTAATGCTAATGTAACCCAGAAGAATGTTGCTAATCTTGATGGGGAAGTCTATAAGGTAGAGAATAGAATTATTCAGAGGCAGAGGATGAAGGATGAACTTAGTGTTCTTTATCCAGAGGTAGCAAAGCAATATGAAGTAGATGTTGAAAATCACATAATCTACCCTCATGATGAAGCTAGTGTACCTACTTTGAAGTTCTATTGTCAAGCAGATACTCTTTACCCACTCATGACAGAAGGTGTAGGTAATATAGATGGAATAACTCCCTCTGCTCCTAATGACCTACAGTCATTCAGTGGACAAATCACCAATCTTATATTCTTACTCTCATCACAGTGTAAGGGTGCAGTTGCAATAGGTGAGTACTTTATTGCACTGAACTACTATATTGTGCAGGAGTTTGGTACTAACTGGTATGAGAAGCTGGATGTAGTGACTACCACGGAGCATTGCAGTAAACAGAGAACTATAAGAGATGCTATCTATAAGGCATTCAAGCAGTTCATCTATGGTGTAAATCAACCTGCTGGTAATAGGAGCTACCAAAGCCCATTTACAAATGTGTCTTATTATGACCATACATATTTTGATTCATTGTTTGGAGAGTTCTATTATCCTGATGGTACTAAACCTCAATGGGAAGCAGTAGATTGTCTGCAAAGACTATTTATGAAGTTTTTCAATAAGTTGAGAACCAAGCAGATTCTTACATTCCCTGTAGAGACAATGGCTATGGTGTATGACCCTAAGACCAATGATATTATAGACAAAGACTATAAGGACTTCACTGCTGAAATGTATGCAGAAGGACATTCATTCTTTACTTATATTTCAGATAGTGCTGATAGTCTTGCATCATGTTGTAGATTAAGGAATGAGCTTGCAGAGAATACTTTCAATCCTACATCAGGTCTTACTGGTGTAATGACTGGTTCATGTAATGTTATCACTCTTAACATTAGTAGGATTGTTCAGAATTGGTATAATATGATGGACAGTCACAATGAAGGATGGAATAAACAAAGAGCAAGAGAAAGCTATCCTGATTTAATTGATTACATTAGAGAAGAAGGAGGTATTCTTGATAGAGTATATAAGTATCATATTGCTTATAAGACTATGCTCTATGAACAAGAAGAGAAAGGTATGTTTGCAGCTTGTAATGGTGGCTATATACACATGAACAAGTTATATAGTACTATTGGTATTAATGGCTTGAATGAGGCAGCTAGATTCTTAGGTCTTAAGGTATCTAATAATCCTGAATATATTAAGTTCTTGCAGTTAATTCTTGGCACTATTAAGGAAGAAAATAAGAAGCACTCTATACATGATAGTAAGAGACCTTTCTTGTTTAATTCTGAGGTAGTTCCTGCTGAGTCTCTTGGTGGCAAGAATTATAGATGGGATAAGGAAGATGGATTAGAACCAATGTCCATCTAAAACCTCTTTTAATTGACTCAGAAGTCCCTATGGGATTATGAGGGGCAAGCAAGGGAAACCTGTGCAGCCTGACAGACTAAACAAAGAGGACTTTAATATACAATCTGTGAAGATAGAATATTAAGGTATGCAATAGTCGGAACTCTATGGTAACATAGAGAGGTTAATAGAAATATTAGCCCATTCATTAAAAATATGGTTATAATCTTGCATAATTGGGATAAAAGTTTTAACTTTGCTCCCAAAATGATTAAGTATGGAAACTAAATTATGTAAGATTTGTGGTAGAGAATTATCATTGGAGATGTTTGATGAAGGAAGACATCAATGTAAGGATTGTAGAAGAGCTTATAGGAAGCAAAGGAGATTGGAACATCCTGAGATTCACAGGGCACAAGCTACAAGAAGGCAGGATAGGCAAGGAGAATGGCTTAATAGCATAAAAACTCCCTGTATTGTCTGTGGAGAAGCAGAACCTGTTTGTATTGACTTTCATCATATCAATCCAGTAGATAAGGAATTTACCATAGGTAAGTATAGAAGTAGGAGCAAGGAGTGGCTTCTGCAAGAAGTAAGTAAGTGTGTTTGCTTATGTGCTAATTGTCATAGGAAAGTACATGCTGGTTTGATAAACTTAAATAACTATATTGCTAATGAATCACCTTTCTGCACAACGGGAGAGGGTGTAACAGAATGATTGGGTTCCTGAAGATGAGAACCTATACAACTCATATTTCTTTGATGCCCATGATGATACTTCAGTACTAGATAAGATGATTTTGCATGGAAGGCAGACAGCACAGTATTGTGATGGAGGCTCAGCTTGTCATATCAATCTTGAAGACCATTTAAGCAAAGAACAATATCTTAAGTTGCTTGAATTTGCAGTCAAAGAAGGTACTAACTACTTCACATTTAATATTCCTAATAGTAAGTGTGATGATTGTGGCTATATTACTAAGCATCCTATCACTGAGTGTCCAAAGTGCCATAGTCATAACATTACTCAATATACAAGGGTAATAGGATATTTAAGACCAATAAAAAGCTTCGGAAAAGATAGACAAATAGAAGCATATAAGAGACAATACAGTAAGGAAGTTGATATATTATTACAAAAACATCTGCTCAACTTGCGCAGGGAAAAGATACCATTATAAGCAAGTAAGAGAACTTATAGTAAAAACATTGAATAGTAAACTAAGTAATAATGATTAAATTTGACAATGAGGAGAAGTTTTTGGGCACAGGTATGACAAAAAATATGGTTTCTATACAGGATGTAATAGATATTCTTAGCGCATTAACACCTCCTAAAGGTAGAACTTTAAGTAATATACCTTTTGGATTTATTAATACAAAAGGTGAGCCTATATTATTGTTTGATGAAAATAAGGAAAAAATCTTATCATACGGAATATCAAGGGCATTTCCTGTATTTCTGAATTTAAAAAGAAGTGGAGCTATAGTTGTTCCTAACACAGACAGCCTAATCAAAGAAAAGGAATCCCTAGAAAAAGAAAATATGGAACTTAAAAATAAGTTATCTAAAATATCTAAATTATGCTTAAATATGCAGATGCAAAAGTAGTCTTTGCTGAAGTGCCAGATGAAGTGACTCTTGCTATCAACATATCTAATTGTCCATGTCAATGTAAGGGCTGCCATAGCTCTTACTTGGCACAGGATATAGGTACTGAATTAACTTTCAATGAAGTAAGGAAACTTATTAAGAAGAATAGTGGAATTAGCTGTATAGCCTTTATGGGTGGTGATTCTGAGCCAGAGAGAATAAATGCTCTGGCTTCTTTTGTAACTAATCATTATCAATTGAAGGTAGCTTGGTATAGTGGTAGACAAGAGCTTAGTAAGGATATTGAGCTTAGGAACTTTGACGCGATAAAACTCGGTCCATATATAGAGGAGTTAGGTCCATTGAGTAGTAGGACTACTAACCAGAGATTCTATAGAGTAGAGAAAGGAGTGTTAACAGATATAACAAATAAGTTTTGGAAATGAAGATAAAAGTAAAAGAAATAACTGAAGGGTGCTTCCCTGTAAGGTCTAATGGTTTAGCATCAGATTGCTATGACCTGTTCCTTGCAGAGGATGTAACACTCAAGAAAGGTGAAGTATATGTAGCCAAACTGGGAGTAGCTATAGAGATGCCTAAAGGTATCATAGCTAGAGTATATAGTAGAAGCAGCTCTCCAAGTAAGTTAGGTATAGGGGTAGCCAATGGGTTAGGATTCATTGATACTGCTTATTGTGGAGACAATGATGAGTGGAGGTGTCCTATCATAGCATATAAGGATGTCACTATATCTAAAGGCACAAGGATATGCCAGTTTGAGGTAGCTCCTTCCCAATTTGCCAAATGGTATCATAAGCTGAGATGGCTATTTACTACTCCTCTTCTGGAGCAGGTTGACCACCTTGGTAATGTTGATAGAGGTGGGATAGGAAGTAGTGGTACTAATTAAAACAAGTATGGAGCATGGAATTTGTATTGAAAATAGTGTTTGTGCTGCTACTAGCAGGCATTGCTGTCATAGTAGCACATTTCGTTGATTTGGCTAGGAAGAAAACTTCTTATGATAGAATGTCTTTTAGAGAGACTATGGACTTATGTGAACTTCCTATAGTAACATTTATGAATAATGGAAAGAAATTGAATTTCCTCTTAGACACTGGTGCAAGTAAATCTGTTATTCATAGTGGGGCTTTGGATGGGCTTACTTATAAGAGCCTCAACAAGTCTGGTGATTTATATGGTATAGATGGGAAAAGGCAAGATGCCTCATTTATCAGTATGTCTATAGGATATAAAGGCAAGGATTATAGTGAGGAGTTCCAATCTATTGATATGAGCATCCCATTCAGTAACCTAAAGTCTGACTTTGGTGTTAATCTGCATGGCATTCTGTCAAGTACTTTCTTTCAGAAGTATAGATATGTACTGAACTTTGATGAACTGGTAGCTTATTCTATGGTATGAAAGGCTTGATTAAACTTAAGTCAAGAGGCTATGAGGAGAACTACTTGAAGAAGCTAAAGAAGTCTGATGGTTCAGAGTCAAAAACTTATGTACTAAAGGTATCTACTCCCCACCTTAGATGTGGAGAAGTGGAGGGAGGTAAGAAGTTCATTAGTCCATCAGAGGGTCCTATGATTGTAGTAGGTAATTATCTTGAAGAAGCTGAGGCAGTAGTCAAATCAATAGACTTCACTATAGGTTATGGTTACACTATAACATTTGAGTAATGGATGAATGGTTTGAAGAAGAAAAGCAGGAAGCTATTAAGTACTATGGTGAGCAGATATACTATGTGTCTGGAGTTGCGAACTTGTTTAGTGATGCGGAGATAGAATGTTCTTATAAGAATATATCAGTAGGGGAATCCCTGGAGCTTCTCAGCACACTAAAGGTTGTAGGGTTGGATAGTGAGACTAGAGGTACAGAGATATGGCAAGGTCAGTTGCTGTTGCTTCAATTAGGTAACAAGCATTTTCAAGTAGTCATTGACTGTACCACTGTAGATGTCAAGCTATACAAGGAGTTCCTTGAAAGTGATAGGCTTTTCATAATTCATAATGCCAAGTTTGACCTAAGATGGTTATATAAGGAGGGTATTGTAATTAGAAATGTATTTGATACCTTCCTTGCGGAGAAGATACTATTCCTGGGATTTCCGCCAGGAATAGTGTCACTCAGTTTGCAGGCTTGTTGTGACAGGTATCTTAATGTTTACCTTGACAAGACAGTCAGAGGTAAGATTAACTATGGCGTCACTGATGAGGTAATAATCTATTCAGCCAATGATGTTGTGTTCCTTGAGGATGTTATGGAAGCACAGTTAAAGCAGATAGAGGCTAGAGGTCAGAGAGTTGCCTTAGAGATAGAGAACAGATTTGTGAAAGTATTGGCTTATATTGAGTTCTGTGGTATAAGGCTTGACATTGAGAGATGGAAAGCCAAGATGATTAAGGATGCTGAAAGGCTGAGAGTAGCAGAGCAGAAACTCAATGATTGGGTTGTAGAGTATGTAATGTCTAAAGGAGATACTGATGCTATAGCCTATGATGTTCAAACTAAGAGAGGAAAGGTAAAGAGAGCTAAGGGTACTGTAGGTAAGTATGTTGCCATAGACCCGCAGCAGAGCCTCTTTGAGGAGAACAAGCCTAGATGTATCATTAACTGGAACAGTAACAAGCAGGTTATACCATTGTTTGAGGAGTTAGGGTTCAATGTATGGACTAAAGACAAGAAGACTGGAAAGATGAAGAAGTCAGTAGACTCAAAGCTGCTTAAACAGCAGTTGGATAAGAGTCCTTTGGCTAAATTATATCTTGATTACTCTGGTGAGTTCAAGGTAGTTACTTCATTTGGTCAGAATTTCTTGGATGCAGTCAATCCTGTTACAGGGAGAATACATCCTACATTTAATCAGATGATGGACACTGGCAGGTTGAGCTGTGGTAAAGGAGGGAAGAAAGGTGGAGGTAAGACTAAGGATGATGACTTTGCTGAGGAAGAACAGACAGAGCAGGATGCTGATGTTATTATAGCAGTAGACAAGAGTGTGAATGTTCAGCAGTTACCATCTGATGCAGAGACTAGAGCTTGCTTCATACCTGATAAAGACCATATGCTAGTTGATTGTGATTATGGAGACCAAGAAGGTCATGTCTTTACTGAGCTAAGTCAGGATAAGGCATGGATTGATTTCTATAATGACCCCAATGAGAGAGATGGTCACTCCTTTGTAGCCAAGATGATATTCTCTGATGAGCTAAAGGATATACCAGAGAAGGAAGTAAAGAAGAAGAGAAAAGACTTGAGGGATGCTGCCAAGCCAGCTAGGTTTACCTTTAATTATAATGGAACAGCCAATGCTCTGGCAGCCAACACAGGCAAGTCTCTTGAGTTCTGTGAGCTATGTTTTGAGAAGTATTTCTCAGCATTCAAGGGCATAGCCAGCTATTTTAGGGTGAGTAAGGCTAATATGTGGAAAAGAGGTTATATCCTAATCTCAAAGTACACTGGATTGAGAGCTTACATTTATGACTATCCTATACTGAAAGGCATAGAGAGAAGAATCAAGGGAATGGGTCAAGAGTTCTGGGATTCCTATAGGAAAGCCAGAGACTCTGGTCAAGTCATTGATGATGTCCCTGCTGTGGTTCTTCAACAGATGGCAGGGAAGTTTGCCAATGGAGAGCCTATGGAAGCTATTGCTATAAGGTATGAATATAAGGTCAAGAAGGGTAAGAAGATTGAGACAAAGTATATAGATATTAACAGAGAGACTGTATTGATTAAACTCTGGAAGCATTTGGCAAAGAGAAGGTCATCATCTGAGAATCAGTCCTGTAACTATCCCTCACAAGGTACAGCAGCAGCTATGACTAAGATTGCTGGTATAATGTACTTTGATTACTTGGTAGAGTCAGGATTGATATTCAAGGTATTGATACCTAATGATGTCCATGATGAGTATCTGACAGAGCCACCCACTGATATAGCTGAACAGGAAGCTAGGAAACTTAGTGAATGTATGGAAGCATCAGCAGCTATGTTCTGTCAGTCAGTCAAGATTAAGGCAGTTCCCGAAATAGCAGACCATTGGGTACATTGATATGGAGATAATACCAAACATTTGTATGTCGAGGATATGAAAGACTTCCTTGACAAATTTGTTAAACTAACAGAATATAATATGGAAACAACAGTAAACAAAGAATATCAAAAGCTGATTGATATTGTCAAGTCAGTAGTGGATATGGCTGATAGCTCTGAAATGTATGATAGGCTCAAGACAGTAGAGCAAGGTCTTATGAACTTAGGCTCAAGACCAGTGCTACCTGACAATGTGCAGTCATTTGTGGATATAACCACTAATATGGCTAAGACTTATGCAGCTAAGAACCATGACTATGGTAACTCATTTGAGCAATCCTGTAATAAGTTTGGCATCATAGCATCAGTGGTAAGACTAGGAGACAAGATGAATAGGATTGAATCTTTAACTTTCAATAAAGCTAAAGTTAAAGATGAATCTATTAAAGATACTCTTCTGGACCTTGCTAACTATGCTATTATGACTGTAATATGGTTAAATCAGCAACCTAGAGAGGAGTAAGCATGATAATAGCAGTAGACTTTGATGGAACTTGTGTTACACATGAGTTCCCTAATGTAGGTAAGGATATAGGTGCAGTACCTGTATTGAAGAGGCTTGTAGAGAAGGGTCATCATATCATCCTCCATACTATGAGAAGTCATAGCAATGGTAAGGTTGGTAACTTTGACAAGAATGGCAATCCTATTGAGAGAGATACTCTACAAGATGCTATTGATTGGTTCGAGAAGAATGGTATTCCTTTGCTTGGAGTCAATGAGAATCCTACTCAGAAGAGATGGACCTCATCTCCCAAGATATTTGCTCATATCTATATAGATGATGCAGCTCTTGGAGTACCACTCAAGAGTGACCCTCAATTAAGTGATAGACCTTATGTGAATTGGAAGGAAATAATGAATTGGTTAGTAATAAATGGAATAGTATGACACAGAGAGGAATATATGTAGCACCTTGTCAGACTACCCCTAACAGAGATAGGGCAGATACCAAGGTGGTTGCCTGTAAAGAGATGAAGCTCTGGATTGTAGAGTTCAGTATTAAGGATATAGGTAATGGATGTGCAGTTGTAAAGGCTGATAATCCTAAGCAAGCTGAGGTACTATTGAAGGCTCAAGGTACATTCAATGGCTTACCTCACCTATATAGTATCACTCGTATAGAGGAGATTATACCTTCACCTGACTCTATGTTAATCTGTGAGCAGTTGGCAACTAATGTCGAGGACTTGAATCAGGTATGAGACAATACACACATAGAGAATTTATCAAGATATGTATAGCCAATGGCTTCTATTATAGCAGACATAATGGAGGTCATGCTATATATGTCAATGATATGGATAGGCATATCTCTATCCCTCATAAACTGGAAAGTGTTATAGCAATAAGACTTATTAAAGAAAATAACTTAGATGTAAACATTAAAAAGCGAAGAAAATGAATAATTATGATTATCCTATGGGTGCAGATACTTCAGATGCACCTTGGAATCAAGAAAGCCCTAAACCTCGGACAATAGAGGTTACTGTGTCTATAACACTCAGTAAGACAGTAAGAATAAAGGTAGATGACTATATTGCTGAAGAGTACTCTGATGAAGATGGCTATCATGGCATTAGCTATGACTATTCTGAGTGTAACTTAGAACAAGCAGTTAGAGACCAGATAACTCTTCCTAACAATGTAGAAGAGTTTAATGATTGGATTGAAGATGATTTTGCAGTAAACTTGGAGGAATAATATGACATTTATAATTCACTTTAAAGATGGGCATAGGGAAACTTACAGTAACTGCTATGATGAAGGTAATGAACATGAAAGAGATGCTGCGTGGGATGATGTCTATGCAACATTTCCTGATGCTGATTATATAGAAGAATTTTAATAATCTAAGAGGAAAAAGTAATGGAGATTGGAAAGAAATCTGTAAACTTATGGAAGTATGAGATATGTAGTGATTGAAGATTTTAATGGACTTATCAATCTGGTAATAGACCCTGATGATGGAATGACTAAGGTGTTCGATAATGAGGCAGATGCTGTGACAGAAGCTCAGAATTGCCAGAATGGTACAGTAGTTTGTTTAGATGATTAAACTATGGTTATTAAAAGAAAATTATGGTATGCCAAAGTTGAAGGTTTGACATACCTTGTGGTAGCTAAAAGTTTCGACGAGGCTGTACAGCTAATAAAGATTTGGAGACCTGGTGATTATATAGAGGAAGTGAGGGTATCCTCAAGTGACTCTATAGTTATAGTCAAAGAAGATATGGATGAAGTAATAAAAGAAAGGAAAGGATATGAAGCTCATTAAACCATCATATGAAATATGGCAGCAGCCTTGTGGTCTCGAAGGTGTTTACAAACAAATAGAGCGTGCAGGTAGAGTCTGCTATAAGTCTGAGGACAAGATAACAGAAGATAGTGCTAAGCCATTTGTGGATAGGATGATTAAAAGTGGTCATGATGCTATATTGGAACATGGTACTGTGTATCTGGCTATGCCTATGGAGACTATACTACCTATAGTAGCTAATGGTTGGGGTAAATACACTAAGAACCCTTATTCAAAAGGTTTCAGAGTATGTGAGGTTGATGGTCAGAGGAGAGTAGCTGTTACTACTAACCTTAGAGTACTGATAGAAAATGGTTGGCTCGATGACTTACAGTACATCTGTGAGCCTACAGAGTACCATGAGAGAAGAGTTACAGTACACTTTGTATGTGATAGAGGTGTTTCACATGAGTTTGTAAGGCATAGAGTATTCTCATTTGCACAAGAGTCTACAAGATACTGTAACTATTCCAAGGACAAGTTTGGTAAAGAACTTACTTTCATTATGCCTTGTTGGGTAGATGTCCCAGAAGGAAAATATACCAACATAAGTAAACAAAGTTCTGAGGATGGAGAATATAAGCAGATAATGTTACATGAGAATAATATTAATGCTTATCCTTTAACTACTACTCCTGAAGGTAGATTCTTATGGCATTGCCTTTGGTCTGAACATGATTATTTTGACCTGTTAGAACAAGGATGGAAACCACAAGAAGCAAGAGCTGTTTTACCAAACTCCTTAAAGACAGAATTGGTTATGACTGGGTTTGTGTCTGATTGGAAGCACTTCTTTTCACTGAGGAGTAGAATTGCTAAAACAGGTAAGCCACATCCTCAAGCTCAAGAATTAGCTGACCCTCTCATGGATGAATTTATCAAGAAAGGTATAATGGAGGCATAAAAGAATGCAAATTAAGCTACCCAAGATTGATAAACTCAACAAGTGGGTTAATGAAACCAATGTAACTAAGAAAGAAGTTGAGGAGTTTATGGCAAACATTTCTAAACTTATCTAAACAATGAAGCCAATTAGAATGGGTAAAGGGTTGCTCTACCACATAAGACACCCTAGAATAATAAAGTTAAATCCTACTCCTAAAAGGATAAGGAAAATTTTTAGTAACATTTTGAAAGAAGAAGAGAAATATGAAAACAGGTATTAAAGTAGGAGATGTGCTTAGTGAGACCAGTCATTATATAGTGGCTGGTTTTAATTTTGATGGTAGTGTTAGATGCAAGCACTTTGAGAGTGGTGAGGAAGTCAATATAGGCAAGTCCTATGTAGACAACTACATCGAATCTGGAGATAATTATGACCAAGAGATTAAGGTAACTAAAGAAGATAAAAAGGATGGTACTCTTGGTATTAGAAGTATCTGGGAGAACATCCACTCTGGTCAAGTATTTACTGTATGCTTTAAGAAGCAGGATAAACCTAAGAGTAAGAGAAAGTTACAGGAAGAGATTGATGCTATTGTAGAGCAGTTCTCAAATAGTATTGATACAGTTAAGAACAATAAGAAAGGTGTTGCAAATGCAGCAAAGAATCTTGTTACTGAGCTGGTTAATAATCCTGTACTCCCTTATGAGGAGGGTGAAGATAGAGTTCTTAGAGGCTATAAGATTCAAGAGATGGCAGATATGATTGTGTAGATATGGATATTACTAAGACTGATAAAGAGTCGGGTATTAGACCAGTCAATATCCTGACTATCAGGTGGTTAATCTACAATGGAGTTAAATATGTTGTAGAATGAGCCTTAAAGAGGAATGGTTGCAGGAGTCTGAGCATGTAAAGAGATTCAATAATATCTTTATCTTCATGGACTTCTGCTATAGGTGTAGAATTACTCCTGATAATAGTGAAACATACTATGACAAGGAGGAAGATTATATGTATTTGAAATATCCTAATGTAACTCAACTATGATAAGTATAACTAAAGAAGATTTGATTGGTCAGATTGCCAGTTTCCCATTGAAGGTAGTGGAAGCTATGGTGGCAAACCAAGTGAGACAGGGTAATCCAGCTAATGTTAGAGTGTTCCAAGATAAGGTAGATGCCTCCTTTGTTGAAGGTGGTTTCAGTTGGAATAAGTCAGCAGAAGGTCAATTCTTCTGGAGTAAAGTAATCAATGGTAAACAATTTCCTAAAGAGATTGTTCCTCCTGATAAGTCCATTGAGCCTGTCAAGCCAGAAGAACCTAGCAATGAGAATCCAGAAGAGACTGTTGTTGAAGCGGTCGAGAAAATGCCTGCTTATAAAGTGGGTGATATAGTTAAGGTAAAGAATGGTAAGGATATTATCACTAGAGTAGTTATTGGGTATTTCCCAGAGCTGCCTAATCCTTATATAACCATGACTGTAGATGGCTTCAATATCTTCAAGGAAGGTAGGGCTACTGAGCGTAATCTTAGAATAGTAGCACTTAAAGAGCCAGAGTATGTATATCTGACCCTCAAGGATATATCTGAGGGTAAAGGTGTGGGTGCAGACCCTGACCTTATTAGGATAATACAGTAAGACATATGGTAGGGTGTAGTAATACATCCTACCTTAATGTTATATTATTAAAGGTGTTAGGGGTGGAGTAAAAACAGCCTTAATACCTTGCACAACTACAATTAAATTACTACTTTTGCACAAACTAATTAAAGAAATTATGAGTAAGACAATTTGTTATACTCCACTCAAAGGAGTAGATGATGTTATAGCGGCTCAAGTGCCTTCATGGAATAGTCACTATGTGGCTAATCTTAGGGGTATGTATGAAGAAGCTAAAGGTAAGTCTACTACAGATGTGAATGAGTTATTGGCATTTAGAAGGAGCTTGAATGCTAAGGATGCCAAAGCTCTTACAGAAGCTATCACAAACCCAATAGCAGCATATGACCAGCTAAAAGAAGCTTTTTCTACTCAAGAGAGAGTAGATAGAGTGAACATGATAGCCAATACATTCTCAGATGTTGTTGATGCTATACAGGAGAGCAATCCTAGTCTTAGCAGAGAGGATATTATTATGGGCTATAAAGACCAGAATGGTAAGTTTCAGGGTGGTCCAGCATTCATATACAGTGAGGTTTATAAGACTCTTAAAGCTGAGATGGATGAATATGCTGAGAATGGTTATGAGGAAGAGGTAGAGAAGTACAGGCAGGTGTTCAAAAACTGGGGAGCTTTAGTGACTTATGCTAACACCACTCTTAGAGATACAGAAGGTCTTAAGATAGGTACTAAGCTGACTTTTGCTGATTCCTCTACTATTGCTGACTATGATGAGAATACTGCTGTAGAGTCATTTGTAGCTGAGGAAGCACCCAGGGAGTCATGGCAGGAAGTGTCAGAGTCTGTAAGTCCTTTTGGAAGTACCTCTATACTAGTAAGAAGATTGCTAGGAAGATTATCTGGCTATACTTCTGAGAATGAAGAGGATTATGATGACCTTGGTCATCTTAGGAGATTACCTGCTGTGCAGGTGCATCAAGCACTTATGGAGACCCTTAGAGGTATGCAGAGCGAGAGTGACATGGTAGCTATTCTGAAACAGAATATGGATAGTAAGCCATATATTAGCTCTATACTAGAAGAGTTTGCTAAAGACCCTATACTTAGAACTCAGTTCTTTGTAGACTTTAGTAAGGTCTTTCAGCTATACTCAATGCAAAATGAAACAAGAAAGGGGGGTATTACTACATATAAGAATAGTGTACTCAATATCCTTTCAAGAAAGAGTGCCTACAAGAGGTATTCAGCAGCACTGGCAACTAGAACTCTTAAGGCTGATAATGCAGTCTTTAGATATGAAGATGAGGGTACTCTGGTAAATGAAGCTAGAGCAAAGCAGTTAGCTGACTTCATAGAGAAGTACTTAGGCACTGACCAAGACATCTTCAATAAGTTCAATGAGCAGGGATTCTCTAATCAGGACAGGATAGACTTCTATAAAGCTGTACTGCCTATACTTGGCATTAACCTTACTGAATCTGACTATGATGTCCTTGTAAAGGACAATAAGAGGGTTATGTCCCTTAACAGAACTCTTAAAGACCTTCCTACTATTCTTAGAAAGGCTAAGGATGGTATGAAGTTCCAAGACTTAATTGACTTAAAGATAGGTCAAGGAGCTAGTGAGGGTTATCTAAAAGAGAAGATAGGTAAGATATTCCAAGTCACAGAGAGCTTAGACAGCAGTAAGAAGGTATTGAGCAGAGTAAGGTTTCAAGATAATACTTACTACAGTGATATACAATCCTCCTATCTTGGCAGGTTCAGAGATACTATAGATGCCCTAGCAAGAAAGGGCAATAAGGCAAAGCTACAGTCTTACTTAGATGAGCATTTCTTGAGAAATGATTTCTTTAGAAGCTCTGATGGCAAGATATATAATAAGTGGCTTCAAGACCTTTACTATAGCAACCTTCAAGACCAGAAGAGTTTTGCTAATATGTTCACTTACAAGAAGTTCTTAGGTGATGACAATCAGAAATTTGAGGACTTCACAGGTAAGAAGCAAGCTATAACCCTGATAAATGAGTACTTTGCAGAGTCTAAGGATTATGCTTGGTACCCAGTATTCATATTAGGTGATAGTGGTGCCTCAAAGTGGATTAGAGCTAAGAGATACTCATCAGACCAGATAGTAACAGGTCTCTATAATGTATATCTTCAAGAGAAGATATTCCAGAGAGAGATTAAAGAACTCAAGGAAGGACTTAAGAGAGATGGTAAATCTCTTGGAAGTCTTGCTAAGATAGATGAAACCAAATTTGGTCTACTACCATTCTTAAATGAGAAGAAGTACAGTGATATGATAGATATGACAAATATTGAACAGTCTGTCAAAGCTGCTATTAAAGCTCATCTAAGAGATGCCTTCAATGAGTATATGGACAAGTTGAATAGAGCAGGTGTTTTAGATGAGACTCAGAAAGGTGACTATAAGTACCTGAGTAAGCTAACTAAGTTCACAACTAAAGATAAGCAGAAGTTAACTGGTGATGAGGCAGTCAGAGCTAATCTTATGGATTACTTCTACAATAGTAAGTTTGCTACTGTAATGCAAATGCAGCTTATGACTGTCAATCCTATATTCTATAAGAATGGGGATAGCACAGATGTCCAGAAGAGATATAAGGAAATTCATGCCTCAGGTAATAGAGTAAGTGTAGAAGCTGTAAATCCTTTCACAGGTGAGAGATTCAGTAGTAGAGACTATCAGACTACTGTATATTTTGATGATGTTGAAGTAAACCCAGAAGATACTAATCCTGAGTTTATGGAGGTCATTGCCAAAGTATATGGTAAAGATAGTGATGTCTATAAGACCTATAGGGATAAGACATCCTTCACTGATGGTCAAGGTTATAGAACTCTTAAGTCTTATAGAGCTGTGATGGGGATGGCTGGTAAGTGGAATAAGAAATGTGAAGATGCTTATAATGAGATTGAAAGTATCAGAGCAGATATTAGGTCACAAGGCGGAGAGATAACTGATGAGCAGGCTCAAAGAATAGCTAACTTAATGGTTACATTCCAGCCTATCAAGCCATTCACTTATACACTTGAAAGATGGACACTTGGTAATAGTGTATTCCAGATACCTGTGCAGATGAAATATGCTGAGACAGTTATGATACCTGAGTTGATGCAGAAGGGCAGTAAGCTGAGAGATATGCTTGAGTGGGCTGAACATAAGGATGTAGATGTGATTGCAGCTACTACTGCTGTAAAGGTAGGTTCATTTGGTGCTGTGAATGTGAAGGATGCTACTAATAAAGATGAGCTGAATGCCTCTTTAGATAATGCTATTGTTCACAATCTGAGCTATAATGACTATGTTATTCAGAATAACATTCCTGAGCATATTCAAGGCTCACAGCTATTTGCTACTCAGAGTAGAAAGCTGATATTTGCTGGTTTACAGCAGGTTGATGCTAATGGTAACACTATGTACTATGACCATTATACTGATGGCAATAGGGTTAACTTGGGCAATGGTATGGTCAGACTCAATGCTTACAACCTCAACAGGTTCTATGTAAGTCTTATAGCAGCTAATGTACTTGAGGACTTTGAAGAATTTTCTTCCACTATAAAGAATCCTGAGAAAGTAAGGCAAGCCTTAGTTCAGATGACTGTTAATAATAGCAGGGAGACTAGGGATAATCTTAGAGGTTATGGTAAAGGCTTAGAGCATGACTTCCTTCTAGCATTATTTGAAGGTGGTATTGAACATGATACAGCAGCACTGTTACTGAGTATGTTCAAGAAGCAAGTCAATAAACAGAAGATAAATGGAGGAAGTGCAGTTCAGGTATCAGCATTTGGTATAACTGGCTATACTGAGGACAATAATCTTAGGTTTGTCAAAGACCCTAACAATGATGCTAACATTCTATATGCTGAGTGTGAGCTTCCTTGGGACTTAAGCTATACTGATAGTAATGGTAACAAGGTTGAGCTACAATTCAGTGACTGGTGTAATGCTGATGGTACACTTAAAATAGGTAAGAATGGGGTTTCTCTACTAGAGACTAAATTCCCAGGAATCACCTCTTTCATAGCATATAGAATACCTACAGAGGATAAGTACTCTATGTTGAACCTGAAGGTAAAGAGATTTACTCAGAAGGTCAATGGTGGTGGTACTATCAAAGTTCCTGCTCAAGGTACTACCATTACTGGATTTGACTTTGATATTGACAAGCTCTACTTTATGAGAAGGGAATATAAGGTCAAGAAGAGTGATAAAGATGGTGAGCTTGGAAGTCAGATAATCAAAGCATTGTTTGGTGAGTCTGAACATACAGATGTAGCTGATGCGTTTGACATACATGATTTCGAGGAGTTTGACTACTCTAAGCCTGCATGGGATAAGAGTCAGAGCAGGGTGGCTAGAAACAATATGCTAATCACTCTTATGCAGAAGAGACTTGAAGACCCTCAGACTATAAGGGATAGGACTACTCCTGGCGGATTTACTCATGCAAGTGCTGCTGCTAAGTATATCAGAACTCTTATGGGTATAGATAATCTGAATTATGATTATTCTGACCCTTGGACTATGGTAGTATATAACCAGCAGAACCAAATAGCTGGAAAGCTGATTGGTATATTTGCTAATCAGAATACCAATAATGCCATTGCTTCATTGATGAGGGAGTTCAGCTTGGTACAACCTATAGCATTTGGTAATCATCCTAATGGGCTAAGTAACCTTCTCAACCCTAATGCTCTGACTAAGGAGCTGTTGGCAGCATCTGTGGATGCTGTTAAAGACCCTGTGCTTAACTTCCTGAACTTAAATACTATCACAGCAGATAGTGCAGGTATGTTATGTAGATTGGGGTATAGCTTTGAGGAGATTGGTCTGTTGATGAACCAACCTATAATAAGGGAACTATGTGAGTACTGTATGGACAACAATATGTCTGATATAGACACTGCAATAAACAATCTGTTACAGGATTATGGTGCTAGAGGTGATTATGCTGATATGTCATTCTCAGAACTGACCGTAGATGTACTGGCTAAGAATATAACTGACTTTAGGGATAACCCAGACATTATGAACAAAAGCAACTATGTGTTCAATCAAGCTCAGGTGTTGGAACTATTCAGAAGTATCTATGCTACAGCTAAAGAGGTAGGAGCTTTTGTTACTAATACTAAGTTCACTGCTTCAAATGCAGTTAAATCTACCTTTGGTGGTATGTATGCTCAGCAGGACAGAGTGATTAGGTATGTGAATAACCTTAAGACCTCGAAGAACCCCAGACTAAGTATTATAGTGAGTGACTTTGTTGATAGTCCTATTACACTAGGTCTTAATATAGGTAATGTTGAGGAATATATGGCACAAATACTCAACAATCCTTTTGGATATGAGCAAGTGATGTATGATGCTAATGTCCAAGCTGTAAAGGAACTTAGCAGGTATTATCCTTATGATAATTCAACATACACTAACATTAGGAACTTTATGACTGACCTGACTAAATCAGGACTTGATGAAGCTACTATAGACCAGATACATGAGTATATGCTAAGGTATATGATTGGTCTGGATGAGCACAGTAAGTTCAATCCTGAATATCCTATCAACCTTGATAATGGGGAGACAGTAAGAGCAGAAGACTACTATACCAAATATGTTCCTTTGAAGGTAAGTAACCTTTTAAGAGCAAATAAGGAATTGAAGAGTCTGCCTATCTTTAGCCTACTCACATTTGAGGAAGGTAGTGATGGTAATGTACAAATGAAGATTGCTGATAGTGGTGCTTTAACACCTACTCAGAAAGATGAAGTAAGGGATAGCTGGGAAGTACTATTAACTAACCCTGAGTTATCTCAGGTGGCTAAGGACCTTTATATGTACTCCTACTATCAATCAGGATTTGGATTTGGAGTTATAGGATTCAATCACTTAGCTCCATTAGAGTTGAAGCTGCAATTAGACCTCAATGGTGAGACTAGTTATACTAGTTTCTTGGATAATGTGTTGGATAACAACATATCAGTTGATGAGGTCAAGTTTGCTCAGATGTTTCTTAGTACCCATAGAGATAACAATAGGCTGGTATATGAGCCTAAATCCAAGCAATATAATTACATTAAGAGTTATGTGTACCAGAATGGTATGCCAGTAGATAGCTTCATATTAGATGTTACTACTGATAAGAATAAGGTCAAGCCCTTTATACTAAGGTCTACCAAAGAAGAGGTACATTACAGACCTGCCATACTGGTAGATGGACTCTTATATGTTGCTAATGGTAGTGCATTCAATAGAAGCACTTTTGGAGCTATGGAGTATAGGCTTGTTAAAGGCAAGGACAATAAAAAGGTAAGTTTATCTGATATAGGAGTTCAAGATGACAAGTCGAGTACTGCTATTGATGGTGAACCTATTGTTGATATTGATACTATGTCCATTGATAATCTAGTGGATGAATTAGTTAAGAGTCAAGTTAAGACTGGCACTTTGATGGCTGAGGAAGCAGAAGAGGCTTCTAGAGGTATAAGAAGTAACATCTTACAGACTACTAAGGAAGATGCAAGAGAGCAACTGATTGGAGCTTTACTTGAGGAGTATAAGAAACTTGGTGTATCATGTAAGTTAAATGGTAAAAAGATTTGTTGAGTATGGCAGAGAGTTGTGTATTTAAGCCAACTGTCAGAAACAAAGAAGGTAAGGAAGTGAATAGTAGGTTGTTTGACAACCTACTTCACTTCTCTTCCAATGACAGGGAGTTTGCTAAAAAGTATTATTTCATAGGCACTAATGATGAGTTCCTAAGAACCAATGCTAGGCATGTAGAGTATGATGAGAATGGTGAGATTACATTCAAGTCACTTAAGAACCTAGTATCACTGGATATATCTTCTGAGAAGATTATTAACCAGTTAAACAAGGACATAAGTTCTGGAGAGCATAAGTATGGAGAAGCAGTATCACTGATGACCAGCTTCAACAATAATAGCCCATATAACGATGAGTATATGGCTACTATAAGCACAGTTGAAGAAGGTAAAGCAAATCTACAGGTTGTTAGAAGGACTACAGCTAACCAGACAGCTCTTGAAGAGACACTGACTAACAAGAGTTTGTTTGATAGAATAAAGCAAGCTGTTGAAAGAGTGGGAGGAAGTATAGACTTTATAGATGAAAGCTATAGCAAGTATGATACTATCAATGCTAAGAAAGCAGAGTCTGGTCTGTATAATGTGATATTCCTCTCAAAGAAAGGCAATCTTACTGCTGATATGGCAGAGGAGGCTGGTCACTTTGCTGTAGGAGCATTAGGTAATAACCCCCTAGTAAAGAGATTGGAGTCATTATGCACACCAGAAGTACAAGAGAGAATACTAGGTGAGCATTATAGAGATGTGCAGGGAAGAAAGAATCCTAGGAGAGAGACTGCTGGTTTCCTAGTTGGTCAATATATAATGAATGAAGTAGACCAAGAGTCTACACTTAGCAGACTTGCAGGAAGAATAGTAAATCTAGCTAAGAGAATGTTCTACAGACTCACTCTAGATGATGTAGGTAGAATGAGAGAAGAGGCTAAGGCTATAGCTAAGAATATAGCTAGGGGATTTATGTCTGGTGATAATGCTGGTAGTATTGAGAATGCTTTAGAGAATAGGGAAGTTCTGTATTCATCTGTAGATTCTGTACCAGTTAATTCCTTCAAGGATGTTATTCAGCAGCTAAATTTACTAGCTTCTGAAATGTCAGTAGTAGATAAGACATTATATAGGAAATGGAAAGATATTGAAGCTAACACTGCTATAGGCAGGTTATTTGAGAACCCTTCATTCTTTGCTGATATGGCTGCTATAGATGGTTTATCTGTAGCATTAACCCAGCTAGCAGATAGTGTTCCTGAAATGATTGACATGTTGGATTCTGTTAACTATAATCCTGATGAAGTTCCTGCTAATGCTAAGAAGCTGAGACAAGTAAGCCTATTTGTTCAGGAGTCTGTTGCTATCATGGGTATTATAGATAATATGCTTACCAGTGATGAGGTACAGTTGAAGGAGGATGCCAGAGATGCTCTTGACAAAGCATATAAGAATTTAAGTTCTCTTATTAAGGGAGCAGATAAGCTGGAGGTAAACCTACTAAAGAAAGAGAGGAAGCTATATCTATCCTTCTTAAAGGATATGTATGGTGGTGAGTATGTTGAAAGGGCTGCTAGGGTTGTCTTTAACTTTAACAAGAGAAAGCTTGAAAGAGTAGCTGAGAGTAGGGAATATCTATCAAAAGCTATGGAATCTCTTGATGAAGATGATAACTTTATGAATAGATATATAGCATCTATGGCTAACAGTAGTGATATAATCAACCAGTTAGCTTATAAAACCAAAGCTTCTGCCAACAAGTTTGCTGATGACAATACTATTAAAGCATGGAATGACATAAGAGCTTTGGAGCAGAGAGTCAAGAAGGCTAAGGTTGATACAAGGAAGTTGTTAGAAGTATCTGCTAGAGATGGTAAGCTGACTGGTAACTATATATCCAAGTATAATTGGGGTGATTGGGAGAATGACTGGTATGAATTTAAGAACAAGTGTAAGGAAGACTTCCTCAGTGACCCATCTATTGAGGGTAAGACTCAGATAGAAAGGGAATACTTATGGGATGCCTACTTTAGACCTCTAGCCAAGGACTGGCATAAATCCCACTCCACATATGACCAAACCACTCAAAGACCTATGCCTAATGATGGCTATAGAAACCATAACTATGATAGATTGACAGATACTGAGAAGGCAGCTCTAGATGATATATTGGAGTTGAAGGGAAGTCTTGATGACCTTTTAATCTATCAGTCTTATAATGGTGAGATGGTTGAAGCAGCTCATACTCATCTTTATAGAATGCCCCAGTTCAGAGGAAGTACTCAGAATAGAATTGAGAACTTGAAGATGACTAATCCTCTTGGTAAAGCTGTAAGTAGTGCTATAAGACAGAACCTAATCAATACTTTCACTATTACCAGTGAAGACAGAGACTATGGTAGTGCTATGACACATAATACTATAGATGAGGATGTGTTCTCAGATAGGCTTGACTTTGAGAAGGAGAAAGTGAAGAGAGTTCCTCTATATGGTATAAACAAGCTGAAAGATATGTCAGAGTTAAGTACTGATATATTCAATGGTTTGTTACAGTATGCAGCTATGGCTAATACTTATGTAGCTACATCCAGTGTAGTAGATATATTGGAGACAGGTAGGGATGTATTAGCTAATAGAAGAGTGAAAGGTCTAAAGAGAGAAGTAGAGAGGGATAAGAAGTCAAGAGTGTTTGGAAGATATTGTGACTTCCTTGATGCTCAGGTATATAACCTATATGCAAATAGCAGGTTGAAGTTTGGTCAAATAGCTCTTACTAAGGTGATAGGCTTCTTTGGAGGTTTGGCATCTAAGGTGTTCTTGGGTGGTAATGTTGCTGGTGGTATGGTCAATGTTATGACTGGCTTTAATGAAATCACTAAGGAAGCTATAGCAGGGGAAGTATATACATTAGCTGACCTTACTAAGGCTAATGCCCTTTACTTTAAGTACTTACCAGAGAACTGGCTAGAGGCAGGCATGGGTGTGAAGAACAATAAAGTATCACTCTTTATGAAGAGATTCAATGTTCAGAATAACTTAGATACTGAGACTAGAAACTGGAGTACAAGAGAAAGCAGACTCACTAAGCTTAACCCATTTGGTAATAACCTAATGTTGCCCTATAAGAGTGGAGACCACTATATGCAGTCTATGTCCTACTTGGCAGCAGCTAACCATTATAAGTTCTTAGACACTAATGGAGAAACCATATCACTATGGGATGCCCTGGAAGTGAAGAACATAGATAACAGTAACCCTAAAGCTGGTAAGACACTAGAGCTTAAAGAAGGAGTACTATATATAGACCCTGAAACTAACCAGACTAGAGAATGGAATCTTGATGATGAGGTTAAGTTCCAGAACCTATGTAGAGAAACCAACAATAGAATGCACGGTATCTACAATAGAATGGATAAGACAGCCTTCCATAACACTTGGTATGGTCAAGCTGCTTTAGCCATGAGAGGTTATGCACTTGGTCTATTGTACAGAAGATTCTCCTCTAACCAGTACAGTGTAGCTTTAGGTAGAGAATCTGAGGGAAGCTTAGTTACAGCATCAAAGGTATTTGTCAATATGTTTGGGGGTACTAAGAACTTCATTCCATCCCTTAGAGCATTGCTATGCCCCTTTGGTGATGGCGTAAAGAACTCATTACTTGAGATGGGCTTCTCAGTTGAGCAGTATAGGAATATGAGGAGAAACTGGGCTGACTTTGCTCTTATAGGTATGTTATGGGTACTCAAGGCACTCACAGCCAAGTCTGAGGATGACGATGATGATGACGATGATACAACATCAGGACTCATATATTACTTTGCAAGCAGGTTGTATATGGAACAGAATGCCTACAATACTCCTTGGGGTATATGGCAGGAACAAAAGAGTGTGCTAGACTGGATGCCTAGTGGCGTATCAGTGGCAGGTCAAATACTTTATATAAGTAGACTTATGATTACTCAAGAGGAGTATAAGACTAGTTCAGCTACCCATGAGAAAGGAGATAAGAAGTGGGAATATAAGATTGGCTCATATATACCTTACTACAGAAGTACAAGGGTATTGGAGCATCCTTATGAATCAGCTAAATCATATGAATATGGTAGGGCTACTTATAAGTAATCCCTATAAAACAATAAAGGCAAGAGAGGTTATCCTCCCTTGCCTTTTTTTTTTTATTTTAAGCAACCAAGCTCATGTTGCTTCTCCTGTTCAGTCCAACTATTGAAGAACTCTTCAATGTCTATTGTCTCACTATACTTAGTTCTAAGTGCTTCCTGCTGTTCAGGTGATAAACTACTAAAGCTTATACCTGTTGGGTTGCTTTCTACCTTTATAGGTTTAGCCCCAGCCTTCTTAACTATAGGCTTTCTCTTAGTTCTAACCTTACCTACAGTAAGCTCACTATCTCTCTTTACTTGAGGCTCTGGCTTAGTTTCTGCGCTTTCAACCTTACTCTCTGTAGGAGTAATCTCTCCTATCAGAGCCTTCTCAGATTCAGTAAGCTTGTTATACTGTATTGATATGGGAGATTCTGGTATCTGCCCTACCTCTCCTAATTTAGGTTTAGCCCCCTGATACTCCTTACCATTAAGTAGTAACTGATTACCTTCAGATACAGTGTACTCATTATTCTTATTAGGTACTGGATATTCTACATGGATAGGTATGATATTAAGTGATTTAACTTTTATACCATATTTACCCTCTAGGAACTGCTTGTATAGTGATAATTGCCTTGAATATTTAGCTGCTTTTTCTTCACTTATACTATCAGCTCTATAAGTCTTCATATCAAATATGTAGAAGTTTCCCTCTCTATCGTAAGCTAATAAGTCAAGTGTTCCAGCAACTGCTATTTCATACACCCCACCATTACTATCAGTTACTTGTATAGTACCAGTAGCTACAACATCTCTAGGTATTACAGTAAGACCTTGTGCATCTAGGTAATTCTTTAGCTTTTGAAGTTGCTCCACAAATGCTCTCCACTGTGCTTGTGTGGCATTTGGGTAATCATATAGAAAGTCATTTATAATCTTACCATTTTCTGTAAATTCTCCAGCAAAGAAATCTCTTACAAACTCATCAATACCAGTACCTATGTTGGTAGATGGTGTAACCCAAGGACTATTAGGGTCAAATCTCTCACCAGCCTGCTCATCAGCTTGTATGATTGAAGTAACTCTGGCATATGTTTTACCTGTCCTTGTATTAACATAAGTAAGACCATCTTCTGATAGTTGTATCTCCCTAGAGTCTGCTTCTATTCTTTCACTAACTTTTTGAGCCTCTTCCATAGCAGTAGTAATTTCATTTCTAACTTCTTTACCTTGCTCAGTAAGACCAGTATCAGTATCTACCTTCTCACCTGATTGAGTAGTAGCTGTTCCTGTATCTTGACTACTAGTAGGAGTAGAGTTATCTGCATTAACTACTATAGGAGTAGGATTAGCAGGTACAGGTTCTCTTAGGGCTACTGGGCTTGATACCTCAACTCCACTAATAACTCTTTCAAGTCTATCAATTCCTACTCTTAAGATGTTGTCATATATAAGGTTAGTTACATTTTCTTCCTTATAGTGCTTAGTGTTAGGAGTATAGTAGCTAGGGTCTTTATCAACTTGCCAGTTAACACCTTGTCTGAAAGAACCACTAGGCATAAGCAGATTAGATAGTATTGCTGCCATATTCTCGGCAGTTATTTCTTTCTCTGTTACACTGTTTACTATTCTTCCTAAGTTCTCATCACCTAGGTATAGGTCTAATCCGAGGCTACCATCTACATTAGCAGGTCTTATAGAGTACTCAGCACTTGTTGAGTATATATGTCTCCTCAACATATTGTTGATTCCCTCTATTATAGATAGAGCCTTACTTTCACCAGTGAAGCTAGTACCATCAGAAGTTAGTTCTGTTAGGTCATTATTCTTAACAAGACTATTAAGTACTCTTATGAAGTCTCTAGTTCTGCTGTTAAAGTAAACTATATCAGTAGCATTACCTGTTGATAGTACCTCTGCAAGTGACTTTCCATTTCTAGGGCTAGTAGTCTCATCCAGAGTCTTAGTCAAGACTGGTATCTCAGATACAGACTCATCCCCCTTCATAGTAGGCAACCTATAGTATAATGTAGGTTTGCCAGCCTTGTCTTTCTTAGCAAAGAGCCTGCTTGCAACCTTTCTAACATACTTGTTATAAGCTGCATTTCTTCTTATAGGGTCTTGAGTAGTGTCTTCAATTATAGCTCTATCCTCTTGAGAAAGGTCTTCACTTATAAGTGAAGCAAAGTCTCTGTCAGTCTCTCTTGATGTACTTATATTAAGAGGAGGACTAGCTACTATTACACTTGAGGTCACTTTTCTATTACCTGCTGATATAATCTTGTTAGGTTGCTCAATAGCAAGCTGCCTTATCTGTCCTGCCCTACTATCTAGTTCAGTTCTTGGCAATACTCCAATAGGTTGGTATCTCTTATTACCAATCACTATAGGACCATCACCATCCTCAACTATAGCTAGTACTGGTAGATGTTGCTCATCAGTATAAGCAGTGGGGCTGTTCTTCATACTCTCCTTGACTCCTGTAGTTATATCATCAAGAGCGACATAGAATACTACTGACCTATTTCCTGACTTTCTGCTAAGTTTACCACTCCTAAGATATTCATCAACTTTCCACTCTCTAAACTTCCTACTTAAGAAACCACTAAGATTGTTGTTTATTCTAGCTAATGATATGGTAGGCTTCTGCTGTGGAGCTTCTGTAGGTGAAGTAACCTTTTCAGCTTCTTTCTTTCCCACTTTAATAACATGACTTGCTTGTTGCAGTAGAGAGCCAGACCTCTCGTTTATATCACCTCCCTGAGTGGCACTATTTAATAGCTTCACTGCTTCTTTAGCTATAGCCTCTTGTAGTTCTTCTGTAGAGTTATAGTGTTTACTTCCCAGTCTGTTTATTGCACTTATAGCTGCTTGCTTAGCATCCTCATCATATATAGCACTGGCATTCCTAACTGCATTTATAGCTTGCTCCGCTGCTGTAAGTACTTCTCCATCATTATTATTGATGAAATCATCTGATAGTACAGTAACTCCTTCACCCTCAGTTTCACTAGGTTGAGTAGGTGTAGTAACAGTTTCAGGAGCTTTTTCAGCTTCCTTCTCAGCAGCTATCTGTCTGCCAGACTCTTCAAGATTTGAAGTAGCATCATCAGATGCAAATATGCCTGTCAGAGGTGCTGGTTTATCAGCAGCTACTGGTTTCTCCTCAGCTTCTCTTGTAACTTCCTCTCTTACCTCCTCATTCTTCTTGTAACTTTCCAAAGCTTTCTTATATGAGTCTACCACAGTTCCTATGTTCTCCAAAGAGATTTTCATATTGTCTGGTAGCTTCTGGTTAAGTGCTTCAATCCAAGTTACTAAGTTTGATTTACCACTCTCATCTGCTGATGTCAAAGCAGCTACAGCATTATCATAGTTACTTATATCTACATTCTTTCTAGCTAAGAACTTAGTCATTGCAGCTACTAAGTCCTTATCTTGCTCTGAAATATCACTGAAAGCATCATTCTTAAGTAACTGATTATATATTCCCTCAGTAACCTCATCATCTTTCTTATATCTTTGATATAGAGGATTATCCTTTAGAGTCTGGTCAAGCACTGCTGCCTCATAATCATCAGCTTCAAACAGAGCATTATCCACAGCTTCTGCAAATGCAGAGTAGTCCTGTATCTCATTGAGCTTTTTGTAGGACTTCTCAGCACCCTCAAGCCTCTTAGTCAGCTTCAATCTATTCTCTATATTAGATAGTATGTTTGGGTTCTTAAGAGCTGCGTTGTACTGACCTAAGAATGTCATTTGAGCATCATTTATTCTAGCGGCATCCTCTACTTTATTCATAAAGTCAGATGTGGCTGCTGTACCTTTCTCTATTAGTCTTGCAATAACATCCTGCTGCTCTTGACTATACTTTCCCCTATTCTCTGGGTTAAGCATTCTATACCTGTCAACAGGACTAAGTGACATAATATCTGACTCACTCAATACAGGTGTAGTTCCTTCTTCAAGTCCCTTAGATAGTCTCTTGTAAGCTGCCATAGCTTTCTTCTTACTGTCCTGAAGGGTCTTTAGATGCTTATTGAGGACAGATAGTTCACTCTTTTGCTCATCTGATAGTATTGACTTATTCTTCTCTAAGTTACTTATCTTAGTCTGGTAAGCCTCAATATCCTTATCAAATGTAGTGGGTTCTGATATAGAGCCATGTCTAGCTATATACTTCTTCTGCTCATCTGTCAATGTAGATGCAATGCCTCTATCATAACTAGAGAGTAATTCATTTTCAAGCTGAGTAGCTCTTTCCCTCCAGTCATCCATACTTAGTTTGCCATATATAAGAGCTTCCTTAGTCTCCTGTGGAATACTATTACCTAAACTCTTCTCAAGGTCAGCAGTAGCTACTTGGACTTTCTGCATAACATCAAGCATACTCTGAGCATCTTTCTTAATATCCTCAAGGGGTCTATCATCATATTGGGCTATCTGTTGAGCCATCTCATCACCCTCTTGAGCATTAAGTATATCCATATATCTCTGCATATAAGCATCATATAATGGAGTACCCTTCAATTGCTCAAGCATAAAGTAATCCTGTACTTGCTTACCTAGTCTACTATTTCTATAGCTGAACTCATCACCCTCATTAGAAGCTTGTTGCATACTTCTAGCCCATCCTAATGAACCTCTCAAAGAAGTAAGTCTTTCTCTGTTATTGCCTTGAGCTAGCCACTCATTGAGTACCTTAGCCGACTCTCTTCTATCCTGATTCTCCTGCTTGTCATTATAATAACTCTCTATGAATGGGTTTCTCCAAAGGTTTCTAGCTACAGCACCCACCTTGCCTAGAGTACTCTTGCCTTCTAATGATACCCTATCACCTTTAGATAGCAAAGCATTGACATTAGGAGTACCCATAGCTTGACCTAATGCACCATATATACCAGATTGAATAGCATCCTTACTTATAGCTTTTCTACCTGCTGCTGCAAAGGCTGCACCTAGGTTATCAGACATACTATCTACTATAGCATCATCTGCTACACCATCATATCTTTGAGCTATATAATTAGCTAAGTCATTCTCAGCAGCACCTCTAGAGAAAGCATCAGATATATCTTGACTATACTCTTCAAGACCCTCACCAATCATTTCTTTAGCCATATTCCAAGCCATTTGCTTCTTGGTGAGTTCTCTAGCTACTACATTACCAGCATCATCAAGAGAATATCTATTTCCTGCAAATAGCTTTCCTACCTTACTTCTACTAAGTGCCTCTCTTGTCTTACCATTAAACATAGTAGCTTTTAGAGTCATATTAGCAGCCCCATTGATAAAGGAGTTAATAGTAAAGTTAGTTAAGGCTGCTTTATCTGCATTCTCTTCTGCTCTTTTTAGAGCATCCTCATACATTGGTTGGAACTCATCCCATACCTGTTGTCTTATTCTTTGGTAAGCACCCTCAGCATCTCTTGAGTAACCTCCCTCACCAGTTCTTGATAATGGAGTAACATCCAGCCAGTGTTGGAATCTCTTCTGAACTTCTTCCTCCATTCTCTTGGCTTGCTCCTCTCCTATCATCTTCTTAGCATCCTCAAGATAGTCCTGCTTTGTATTAAGGGCATTCAAAGCACCCTCACCCTGACCTACCAGTGCAGGAACTGCATAAGCATTATACCTTCTTTGCCAAGTATTTATACCTTGGAGGGCTTTATTGACATTACTAGCAGTCTCTGCTGTAGCAGCTAACTTACTACCCATAGTAGCATACTTCATAGTATTGAAGACCCTATTACCTATAGCAGTAAGACCATAACCTTCAAGCATTGAAGCAACTGTGAAACCAGACTGCTGCATAAGCTCTGGGATAGTATTTACACTAAAGATATTATCCCATAGGTTCTCCTGTTCCTCAGTAGTTCTTATGACTTCAAGTCTGTTATATGCCTTCTCTGGGTCATCCTCTGTAAACATAGTTCCTTGCTTCATCACTTGGTCTCCATACCTAGTCCAAGAATTATCTAGGAACTGAGACCACAGATTATCTAAATAACCCTCTTTTTGGTTCTCCCCAAATAATCTATCAAGACCTGTCAAAGCACTAAGACCTCCAGTGATATTACCAGCAAATGATATAGTACCCCCAACTATATTAGCACCCATACCAGCTAGACCATTCCATATCTTATCTGCTAGTGGCTGATTCTCAGATACTTCATCCTGTATTCTAGCAGCCATCTTCTTAGCTGCTGTCTCTGGACCAAAAGCTTCTGACTCAGTTTGGTAAGTGGACATAAGTTTCACCTTCTTATTACTATCCAGAGGGAAGTACTCACTGCCTTTGAATCTCTTATAGTATGGTGAGACTTCATCCAGCATCTTGTCAAAGTTCTCCCATTGTCTTCCAGCACTTCCTATAAGATTTCCATTATTTGCAATGCTTGCATTATACTTTTCTTCATAAGCTTGTTTAGTACCTTGATATGCCTGTAGATTTTCTATATCATCATCTGGGGAAGAGAGATATATACTATCTCTCTTCTCAGGTGACATACCTTTTATGATGTTATAGTCTTCCCTATTCCCGAACTTATTCTTAAAGGAGCTATTTCTAAAGTACCTATCCTTTCTATTATCATCCCAGTTAGTGTACCCCAGCTTATTAAGTTCCTCTATATTATCCTTCTCCCACTGTGCCCTGTCTTGAGCTGTGAGACCTTTAACATTAAATACAAAGTCTGACATTATAATCCCTCATTTTGTTGTTGTTGCTCTGGGGCAGTTACATCTATTCCAGCTACTCCTGCACCTTTCCTTACTACTCTATAGTGGTTCTTTGAGAAGTAGTCTTGGTCTTCATATATATCTACATCAGCTATAGATAAGCCATACTCCTTCAAGTCATCCTGTAACTTCTTTCTAGCTTTAGGACTTAATTTACTAAAGTCTATCAATTTAGCATCACTTTCACTAAAGTTATCACTCCATCCTGGGGCATCAAAGCTACCTCCAGTATATTCCAGTGTTGTGAATGTAGATTGCTTTTCAGCAGTACTCTTAGACACTCCTCCTGCTGTAGCAGAACTAGATGGGAATGCTACAGGCTTATAAGTACCATCAGGTGCTATTTCAACAGCTCTTCCAGCACCTATAACCTTTAGTCTATTTCCATTAGGAAGTAATATACCCTTTGTGGATTCCTCCTTCTGTTCTCTAGCCCAATCCTGTTGCTCTTTAGCCATATCAAGTCTTTTTCTTTCTGTTGGGCTTATATAGCCTCTGTCATTCATAACATCATACTTAGCTGTACCTATACCTTCATATAGACCAGAGTTAATGAATCCTCTAGCTCTATCTTGAATATCTTGGCTGTACTTGCTTAATCCTGCCTCGTTGAATACTGTCTCTGCTATCTGTCTTAATTCAGCAGGAGCATTATCATCATTGAGTATGGTTTGCATTATCTGAGCAGGAGTGTAACCCATTTGTGTCATCTGTTGGAAGTACTGACCCCCAAGTATAGATTGGTACTTAGGATTGCCTTGAACTACCTTAGCAAGATTACTTGCCATCTGAGTTGCTCTTTTAGTTAACTCATTGCCACTTATAGGATTATAGGTAGCATTAGGATTGTCCAGAAGGTAATCTAATTGAGTCTTTGAATAATCAACATCAAACATGAGTGATGGGTCTCTTAGTAGAGCTTCTCTTTGTTCTTTAGTAAGAGCTTCTCTTCTAGCTACAGCAGTTTCTATTGGAACTACCTCAGAATTATATCTCCTCTTCATATTAAGAAGCCCTTGCCTACTTGCAGGTGTAAGACCATGCTTAGCTAACATACTAGCTTGCTTCTCTAAGTCCTTAGCATAGGAGTTATACATATTAGCTGTCTTACTATCAGGTACTTCATTAGCATACATCTTCATTAAGTCAGCCTTAGCTCCTAGTTCCTCTATACCACTTTGTACAGTATTATAAGCATCTGCCGCCATAGCAAGAGGCTTAAGCATCTCATCAAAGGTGTATGGGTTGAATCTTGCATTATTAGTTAATACTATCTTCATATTGTGTACCCTTTCCTTTTGTTTCTCTTAATCTTACCACCTTTGCTTCTCTTAGGAGCAGCAGTATTATTACCTCCAGTATATTGACCCCTAGTATTATATGGTAATGCTCCTATATCAGCAAGCCATCTTAGGGTATCTCTATCAGTAAGCTCTCTTCCTAAGTCTCCTAATCCCTGAATGAAATTAGTAAGGTTAGCACTCTTCTCTGTTCTATTACCTTCCAGTATTCTTTGCCTCATATTAGCTAGCTGACCATATAGACTAGCTTGCTTACCAAGTAGCTCTGAGTTGAACATATCAACTTTAGTACCTTGTTCAGAGTTGAACATATTGGTCTGTCTGTTGAACCCAGCAACTCTTTCTTTGAGTGCTTGGTTATACTCCTCAGCCTGTCTAGCCATCTGACCTAAGTTCTCACCATAGTTATAGTCTGCTGCCAATATACCAGCTAGAGCAGCAGCTCTATTACCTCCAGATGTATTCTGAACAGCTCTTCTACCAGCAGCAGCATTCTTACTCAACTGGTTGATATAGAACATCCTATCCAAAGGCTTATATGCCAAGTATTCCCCTATAGGTCTAGTACCTACTGGTCTATTAGCACCCCTAATAGCACTGGCAAACATATCTGCATTTGAATAGTCAGGGTCATTGCCACCAAATATATCATTCAGTACTGCTATACCTGAACCTATAATAGGTGCATACCTTAAAGGATTCTGTCTTATTCCTCTAACCTCAGTAACACCACCTGTTAGCTCTTCTGGCAGTTCCTCTGGAATAACATCATAATATATGTCCTTATCTCCTCTTTCAGAAGTTATGGTGTTGCCTTCTTTAAGGTTAGGCTTTCTCGTCAAGTATGTTCTACCTGCTGGTGCTGAGTTCCACTCCTCATCAGTTATTTGTTGAGTTCTCCATTCTCCATCTGCACCTTTCTCTCTTATCCATCTTTTAGTATAAGGAGTATAAGGAGCTTCTTTAGGGTTCTCTACACTGTACTGCTTGGCTGCTGCTGCAAAAGCATTATGCACTGGACCTTTCTTATAGTCATGGGATAACCTTATAATATCCTGTGGAACAAAAGTATTACCACCAATAGGTCCAAACTCTCCGCTATTTATCCTCCTTAGCCAAGCTTGACCTTCTGGAGTATTCTGGTTAGCATTATACCAGTTCCAGAAATTCATATATTCTGGAGTATAGAACGAGTCATCAGTAAGAGGTACAAAGTTAGAATAGGGGTTTAACCTATTAGACCTATTTCCAGTACCATCAAACAAATTACCCAACTTTCCACCTTTAGCATACCTATTCATTCTCCTATCCTCATCCTTAATTCTTACCTCTTCTTGACTCTCAGCCAAAGCACTCATAAATGCCTCAAGCCCTCTCTGACTGATTGGGTCATTAGGTCTTTCCTCACTTTCTTTGCTTAGTTCCTTAGCTGCATCAGCAAAGGTCTCACCTTTAATACTATACTTCTCCTTGAGCTTCTTAGGTAGTTTCATTCTATCACTGAATACATAGTCATTGAAGATTACCTCTCCTTCCTCTACTAAGTTAGGCACTCCTTGTGGGTCAATACCCATCTGTACTCCCTCAAATGGATTGGCTTCATGTGAGCCACCATTATCAATGAAAGTAACTCCATTAGTAAAGTTCCCACCTTGTGAGTTCAACCACCCACCGAATGAGTGCCACTTTCTAGCATTCCTAGCAAAGTTAGCTCTCTTCCTTGTAGTAGGGTTACTAGAGTGAAGACCTCTCTGAATACATTCTGATGTTACATTACCACCACAGTAATCAGTAAACTTACCTCTATTCTTTTTCTTGATATGGATACCACCACCCTTACTGAATGTATTGATTGTACTGACATCAGGCATAGCATTGAATGAATTAGGGAGACTGGTTAATCTCATATCACCCAGTGCTTTCATCTGCTTGTTATTTAGGTCTCTTGAAGCCAAGTCATATCCAATAGCACCAGTGCTGAATATTGGTCCGCCATAAGCAGAGAAGTTAGCCATTGTCAAGAAGTCATTGTTAGTATCCACGTTACTTGCAGTATTACTCAATGAGTGCCAAGCTCTTAGATTAGCTTCATCAATAGCACTATTAAGTGACTTTGCCTTATTCTTAGCTTTATTACTGAACCATCCATCAGAACCTACTTGATTCTTATTAACATGAGCCATATCAGTATATGAAGCCCAGTCACTCAGCAGTGAGGCATTGTCATTAGCTGATGATATATAACCAGCTTGTTGCTTGGTCTTATCCTCTGTTTGTGCAATGAACTCCTTATTAAGTTTACTACCAAAGGCTGCATTAACAAGACCACCAACAAGGTTGACTCCAGCACCAATAACTCCACCAATACCAGGGATGTTTGAAGCCACAGAGCCAACACCTTGTAGAACATTACCAACACCTGTGCTATTACCACTAGGATTGATAAGACCACTTACAGTAGAAGCAACAGTATTGGCTATACCTCCAACATTAGAGCCTGATACTCCTAATTTACCCAAGGCTCCCCCAACACCAGAACCCATGAACTTATTAGTAGCTGCCTCATTCCAATTGGCAAACTTACCTATAAGCCCACCACCGCCATAGGTGTTAAAGTATCTATCATTTCTCTTAATTCTTTTCTTAGCCATAGTATAAATTCTTATTTGCTACAAAGGTAGCTAATCTACTTAATATAGACAAGCTTATAACTAAAAAAGAAAGGTCAGCCTAATTGAATTAGTTAGGCTGACCTTATATGTTAGACAAAGTAGTGTACTATCATATCATGGAACTCCATTCTATCAGTATTCTCCTTATTCATGGATAGCTTGACATAAGCCCAAGTGTTCCTTATTCTATCCATCTTGTTGGCTTTAACACCATTCCAATCTGTATTAGCTCTGGGAACATTAGCTCTCCATATCCTGAACTTCTTCTTCAATGGTGATGGTTTAGCTGCTAGACTATTCAATCTAGATACACCCTTCTGATATTCATTCCATACCTCAAGAGTATCAAAGGTATGACCACTTGCAAGCACTTCATTACCTGAGTTATCCTTAGTCCAACAGTCAGCTCTGAACTCTACAGTATTGAATATCTTATCATAAGGCTCATCTGCATTGGACACAAAGGTTACACTATATGGATAGTAGTAACCAAAGAACATATTGTAGTCTCCTGCAAACTGTTCCCATACCTTACCATACTGTATAGCATAGAAGTCACTGTTGATATTGAACATTGCTGGTACTTGACCATAACTCATAAATGATGTAAATTGACCTAGCAACTCTGAGTAGACTAATGCTGTCTCATTGTTTACAAAGTACACATCATCATTGTTCTTGTCATAGTAAGTCACAAAGTTCTTAAACCCTACTGGGTCCCATTTCTCAAGACTGTTATTCTCACTAGTCCATTGTCTAAAACCTAGCTTATCTGACAGAGAGCTTATCTGACCATTGAACAGATAGATGCTGTTAGTGATGTTGTCTATGAAGTATAGTCCAGAAGGAGACTCTACTATTGACCACTTGTTATTGCATCCTATAGTGTTACTGATATATCTCTTTCCATCTACCTTGAGACCATTGGAAATCTCAATAGGCATACCATCAGAGGTAGGTATCTGAACTCTAGAGTTAAACAGAATATTACTAAAGCCTTGTTTCTGGAAGCAGAATACTTCATTGTTGAAAGTATTTAGTGATACTACTTCTCCCTTATCGCCATCCAAGTCAAGTGTAGATGCCATAGTAACATTAGTCCAAGTATCTACTATAGCTCCTGCTTGTTTCTCCTTAGTCCATGTAATAGTATTAGGGAAGTAATCAAGGCTATACTTATTGTAGTTCAATGCTCTGGAGCTAAAGAAGTTATTCCTCTGACTATATACAGGATTGATAAGATTAAAGTTAGAAGGAGTCATGACAAGATTACTAGTCTGACCTCTATTCTTATCATATCTTCCATCTATATTGACTCTAGCCTCACAGTAGAATGACACTATCTCAACTACACTATTCTGGTCTTCCATAGTATAAGGATAAGTCTTTAAACAGTCATACCTTTGAAAGAAGGTATCACCTTCAGTATAGAGAATATCTACTGATTTCTTAGGAGTGTTATCATTATCAACCAGAGATACAGGATTTCCTGATGGAAGCCATAGATTATTTTCAAAAGCTTCTTCTGTATTACCTCCAAATCTATTCTCTACAGTATCTGAGTATAATTCAGCAAGCCATAGAAAGCCATATAAATCAAAATTCTCCTTATCTAATCCTGAGTAATCAAGAGACAATATACTATCTTGATGGACTCCTGTTAAATTTTTATCCCAAGGGTACCCATCAACTGAACCATATATACCATTTACTGGATTATTGTTATTAGATACAGTTGGAAGAATAAGTTGTTTATGGTCACTTGTCTGCTTTAAAGCTAATACAGCATGAGGAGTAGACTTATATTTTATACTTACAGGGTCTGAACCATACTTAGGCTCATCACCAGATACTGCAGCACCTTTTATCCTAAAGGAAGATAATGGAACACCTACACCTGAAAATGTAGAATGTAAATTAATATTTGAATTGTTATCTTCACTATCAGTACCATCTACAGCAGTAACTACTATAGGATACCCATTTACTTTATTTAGTTTTTCTGATGGGTCAGCATGGTAAATAGACTTAAATTCTTTACCATTAGTATATATAGATGAATTGTTAAATCCTCCTCTATAATAACTAGCTGCACTATATTTAATATTATACTCTTCTTCCCTTCTAGTTGGAACTACTACTTTATCTACATTACCATAGTAATTTATATCAGGACCATTAGAATATTGAGAAGGTATTCTTACAATACTTATATTATCTGAATCAAATACTGCCACTCCTGATATACCATTATGATTATTATCATCTTTTACTTCAGCATACCAGGGAGATTTAAGATAAGAAGTGTAAGCACAAAATTTTAAGTTAGACAACTTCTTTTTAGTCAATACTGCTGTTCTTGCAGCACTGTCTCCTGTTGAAGTTGTATCATTATTTAATGAACCATTTCTTTCCCAAGGATATACAAAGTATCCTAAAAGTGACTTTTTTTGTTGTGAAGAAGGTTCTCCAGACAATGGTTTAAAAGCTACTCCAGCATCTATATACATAGGAGCAGTTATTAAACTCTTTAGTCCATGTATATCAAGATTCTGTGTTCCTATTTTCTCTATGTACTTTCCTCCATAATTAATACTTATAGGACCTCTGTCAGTTTGAATATCTATATCTGATGAAGTAGATGTCATACTTACTCTTCCTACTATTCTTAACTTAAGATTAGTAGTATCCATGTTTTTCAGATTATCACCAAATTCTATGTCAGGAGAATGTAATGTAAGAATAGACTGGTCAATAGCAAAGTATTCCTTGTTATTATTAACCCAGTAAGAAATATCCCCCTCATTCAAATCTTTCGCATTACTTGGTAATATCGGAGTTCCTGCTATACACTGTATTTCAGCATTCCTTTCCCAATTACTAGGTATAGGATAATTATGCCTGAACTCTGCCCATGCTCCTTTATTTATAGTATCAAGATAAGTTTTAGTTCCATTAGATTCTACTAAACTGTTATCCAATGTTATAACAGCTGCTTTAGAATCTATACTAGGCTTTCCACTAAAACTGAATAAGTCAGTATAGTCTGTAAGACTAATTTCCTGCAAACTACTGTATGTTATGGTATTTGGACCATTTCCAGTTTCTTTTGTAAGAGTTCCTTCATTTAATATTATACCAGATACACTAATTTTATTCCATTTAGGTCTACCCTGTGAATCCCAACCATCAAATCTTAATTGAATTTTAGGAAAATCAGCTCCATAATTATATATATCTCCTACTACAACTCCATCAAGACTTGAATGACTATTCATTACATAGTAATATTCAGCCTGAAGAGTATCAGCTATATCAAAAGCTAAATTAGGTCTTGAAAACCAAGAGGACTGAGCATATGGACTATTCTTATATCTATCTTCTATATTATAGACTGTAGGACATAATATACCTTGACATTTAACTTCACTGTCTGACAATGTAGGAAATACTACTACTCCTCTTACTCTCACAAATCCTAACTCTACAGCTTTTTCTACTATAGAAGAATTGAGATAAGTAGTTGCTTGAGGTATGCTTATATATCTACTATAGCCTGTCTCTATAGTAGGATAGACAGTTTCATGAGGACTATCTTCAATTGGACCATTCTCCTTATCACATATAAATACTGGTTCAGACCATTTACCTGATTTGTATTGAAATTGCACTCCAAATCTATACCATTCATTTGAATGAAATCCTGTAATACTTCTAGACTCTCCTAATTGATTTTTATAAGAATAAGTTCCTGAAGGATAAGGATACTTCTGTAGGAATCTGGATTGAAAAGAAATTGAGCAAGCCTTTAACAAGTCTCTTATTTCCTTGCTTACAACTTTATTTTTCAGTTTTATATTTCCTAAAAATAGAGTATTATCCTTGTGAGTCATAGTTTGTGGTACTATACTTTCTCCTCCTACATATAATAATTCAGTGGGGTCTACTGTAGTACCTGTAGTACCATTATCTACATACACCAAGTCACTAGTACCACTAATAGCAATGTCAACTACATTAAGAACTGTAGGAGTAGCGTCAATACTGGTTCTGTGTATAGAATAGACTCTTATATAGTCAAACCTGGAATCTGGATTCTTTATAGTGATAGTGAAACTATTACTTACCTTCTCTTCAGGATTAGCCCCCCTATTACTGAATGATATGTATTGTAGTGGAGTAGTATAAAATATATTACTCTCCTGACCATACATGTTATAATAAGTAAAGGCATACTGGATTACTCCTGATGCAAATACTCCACTAGAGTCATCATTCCTAGATACAGTAATGGTCTCATTAAGGTTCAGCTCCTGTACAAAATCAAATGAACCATCATTCCAATCCAGCTTTACCTCATCAGATGTAGTAATGTTAATTATCCTAGCCTGATTCCTCCCATCAATCCAGTACACCTTCTGGATGTTCTCATTCTCATATACTCCAATACTCTCAATAGGATAAGAGGTATTGAAGTTAAGTGAACCTGTATATAGAGTGATGCACTCAAAGTAACTACCTTTTCTCTCAAGTCTGTATATCCTGTCTGTTGTGTTATCAGTTGTAAAGAGAGTTAGGTAATTATTAAGCACATTATATCCAATCACAGTACCTTGAAGATTAACTACAGAGTTGTTTTTATCCTTTAAGATAATCTCCTTGTTGCCCTTCTCATTAGTTATAGACAAGAGAGTGTTATGGTCTCTTGCAGTTATTCTGATGTTCTGAGCATCAAAGGCAAACTCAGAGTTGAACTTACTTACTGTAAGGTCTCTTTGTATGCCTTTGATAGCATGTGTAGAAGATTTTATCATATCATTGCAACTTTATATATTCCCTATCCCCCGCGTGTCTGAATGATTTGCTGAACTCATTGACTCTAGGTATAAGGGTATTATACATTCTTGTAAATGCTTCCATCTCTGATACACTAGGTATCATAAACTCATTGTTACACTGACCAGCCTTGAAAGCATACTCCTGTTGGGTATTCTGTAGTACAGCAGGGCTAACCTTTCCCATATCAAACAGGATAGTAAACCATTCCTTCTTTATGTATAGCTCCAGAGTCTTTAGGAACACTGGATTATCTGGAAGCAGAGGTAATCCATCATCATCAGTAGGGATAGCCTTATAACTAAGCTCTATGTCTCCTGTCTTGAAGGAGGTGAATATTACAGAGCCTTGAGTTTTGAATGATAGTTCTCCCTTATCCTCTGGGTGAGTACCATTGAAGTTATCAGTCATAGCTCTCAAACATACACCATTCCTGGCTAATCTCACCTGGTTTATAGCAATCAAGTCACAAGGTAGTTGTCCCCTATAGTTGTCTATACATATAGTAGTTATCTTATCTGCATAGATATTAGGTAATCCCATAACAGCTATGAAGTCTAAGGCATATTGTATAGCACTCTCCAGATTGAGGTCAGTAAGCAATGGATGCCTCATTACTCTAGACAATACCTCTCTTATATTTATATAGTTGTATTCAGACCACATATTTATTTCTCCTTCCTATAAGAAGAGCATCTATGATGCCCTGTTTAATGTTATGTTTAAGTCTTAGCTTTAGGTCTTTATTAAAGACTAACTCATAAAAAGACCTGTTATTGAAGTTAGCATTCTCCTTATTGTAGAGTACCTTATATATCTCCTGTTCATCAAGTCTTAACAGAGTCTTGTCTTTATATGCTTCCCCATCCTCATACCATAGCTTAAGGGTATTATCCCAGTCTATAGGAAGGTTAGTCTTTACATTACCACTCCCATCTATTTTGACTGACTTCTCATACTTCCTTACTTCTATAGTACCCATTCTGTGAGGTAACTTAACCTCATTACCTACTACTATATCATCAACAAGCAGGTTATTTATCTGTCTGATAATAGCAAAGTACTGTGACTCTGACAGTACATACTTCTTACCATCAGGCTTATTCTTTCTATAGTATTTATAGCCATCATATACTCCAAGACTATTCCTTATCTTATGTTCTCTGGGCATACTGGCTTTCCTTACTCTTTTCTTAAACTCTATAAGACTCTCCATTATCTCTTAGTATTAGCTTCATCAAGGTCATCATCTGCATTGTTGTTCTCATCTGATGGAGCATATTCAGCCTTTCTCAGCTCATTGACTACTAGCTCAATCAGAGGTGGTACAAGAGCCTCCTCAATAGGAAATGTCCTGTCGAGAAGGACACATGTAGTACCTTCATCATTATCACAGGTAAGTCCAGATACTTTCTCCGCATCCTCAAATATAGCAGTGAATTTGACTTTCTCCAAGTATAGGAACTGTGGATTCCATGACTTGAAATACAAATAACCATCAGGTGCTATGGAACAATAGATGATGTTCTTCATCCACTTGTTATGCCCCACATATTTCATTCTGTCTCTACTGATATAAGCTATATCACCTTGATAGTAATCTATAGGGTGTACCCTAGGATTGCCTATCATTAGAGTAACAGGTATCTTATTCTTGCTTCTCAAGTATGAGCCACCTTCACATACTTCACCACTAACAGCTGGAACCTCTATAAGGTCTAAGCATATAGTCTGATAGTTACTCTCAGAGATAGCCTTCTTAATATCAGCATAGTATCTCTGCTTTAACAGGAATGACCTGTACTTTCCACATAGGAAAGCAATGTGGTCTTCTGTGAATGTGAAGTCATCAGACATACCTTTAAGCTCATCAAGAACCATATATACAATTTCCCTCCATGTCATATTATGAACTTATTTAGTTATATAACAAAAATCTCCTGCAAAGATAAGAATTATATCCTATCTCTACAAGAGATTAAATGATTTATTACTTATTTACTAACCTAAGTAGTTCATCCTCACTGAATCTTAGTATATCGTTCTCAGTTATTCTAGGAGTAATATCATTCAGTGCTTGAACTAATGTGGTATTCACTGCAAACTCTGGGTATGGTATAAGACAGGTAGAACCAAACAGACAATATAACACATTGGTTATAGTCTTATAATCCTCCTCATCTATATATAAGCTGAAAGAACTCCTCAATAAGTCCTCTATGAATAGTAGAACCAGCAACTTATTTACTTCTTTGTATCCTTTGTATCCGAAGGTTGACAAAGCTTGAAAATAATTGCTGACTCCAGTATAAGCCATATTATCAAGTCCATTCATGACATCTGCATCCAGTATTTATAGTTTTACTTTTAACTCCCCTAAAGAACTTATTCCAGTACTTGATAGCCTGTGCATAGTGACCTGTCCTTATACTTAGCTCTAAAGCCTTGAACTTAAGTAAGGCATCTATGAAGTTCTTGGGTATCTCACACTCATTCTCCACCTCTTTCATATAATTGACCATAGACCTATAGAAAGGGTATAGGTTAGCTACTACTCCCATAGTAGTCTGGTTATCCATGCTACAAGGTGTATCTGCTGATGGTGTTCCCTTAGTGACCACATATACAAAGAACAGTGTATCACACAGAGATACTCCTAGTGCTGTACTGTTAAGCTCTAGTCTCGCTCTCTTTTCACCATCACCTTCTTGACCAGAGAAGCAGACCTCATCATCTTCCTCAGTCCTTATAGGACCACATCCATTACATTCAGGTAATGAGTAGATAGTCTCATTATCTGTAGCTACCTCATGATAGAATATAGGCTTAGTGCTTGGACCATTAGCTACATAAGTGTCTTGAGTATCTATTATGATAGCATCAATATACACATCATTATAGTATTGCAGGTCTTTCACAGAAGCATCTATAATCAGCTTTTTACCATCAGGAGTTATTCTTAATTCATTAAATTGTACCATAGCTTATCTATTAAGGGTTGATAATAAAAAAGGGGCATAGTTATATGCCCCTTATACTTAAGCCCCTTTAAGCTAGGGCAGCTATTTGCTTGCCTGTTGGAAGTAGAGCATTGACAGCAGTAATCAGTGCCTTCATACTAGTATGCTTACCATCATCAACACATACTATTGTGATATCCTTCTCAGACTTCTGTACACCCTCATTGCTATCAGTGAAAGCATAGTGAATGTCAAGAGTATCATACTTAGCTGTTGGGTCTACTAGGTAAGTAGTCTTGATAACATTAGGATAACCCATCATTCTGTAGTGGTCTCCTCTAGCACCCATACAGAAGTACTCAAGGTCTGCAATGTTATGACCATTCTCTACTTTCTTAGTTGAATCTTGAGCCTCTACTACACCCCAGATATGCTCATCACCATCAACAATCACTGTAGTAGGTTGAACTGTGAAAGGAATGAATGCTTGTGGCATTGTTCCAAGTTCCCAAGCTTGTACAGCTTCCTCAAAGATGATACCTGTGTAAGTACCTGTAAGGTCAGCCTCCTTAGTCTTAGATGCAACCAGTGCCTCACTAGTAGCAGTCTTTAGGTAAACTGTTACAAGAGGAGTAGTGTCTCTTGATACATTGTCAGCTATAGAGATAGCCATCTTCTTGTAGAAGTCTGATGCTGTCATGTTGGCAGTAGCCTTAACATAACCATATTTCTGGTTAGTGTCCTCTTCTCCTAGACCAATGTACTGTCTGAAAGCAATCCTTGTGATATACTCTTGACCTGCTACTGGTGTAGCATTTACATTAGCATCCAGAGTCAACAGCACTCTTGTAAGCTTATGAGCCAAGTCCCCAGAACCTGTAGCCTTAGCATACATAATCTTATCAACAGCTATCAAGTCACTTCTTACAATACCAGCAGGAGACATGTACTGGAAGTACATCTGAGTCTTAGCTGTGTCTCCCTTAGGCAGTATAGAACCTGCTGCATCAGTAGCTAGCAGATTAGCACCTGACTTAAGAGCTTTAGCGACATATAAATGTCTTACTTGATTGATACTAAAATTAGCCATTTTGATAATTAGTTTAATTAAACAATTTCTTATTTGCTACCTGACACTTGAGTCTTACTTATTATAGCTAGTCTGACTGCTCTTTCAAGTATAGCTCTATGTATGACAGGATTTAATTCACACTCTGTTCTGACCTTTATACCATTAACTGATAACTCACCAAGGTCAACCAGAACTATAGGTTTAGGTCTTGAGAGGTATCTTACCAGATACTTGTCTATGTTATAATCTGAGATTATCTCAATAACTCCATCACCTATATCAAGTCTGACTGCTCTGCCTTTTGATGGACCTCTGAAAGGGTTCTTAGCTACCCTGTGGTACTCATCTTGAGTTACTGGAACTATAGTAGCCTCTTCTCCATCTAGACATCCTAGTCTCTCGTCCTTTAATGTAGCTGACTCATAAGTAATGAACCATACATCCTCAGGAAGTTTGAAGAACATTGAAGTCTTTGACAATCCTACATGACCTGTCAGTTTGTCTGGCAGTACTACTGTCTTAACCAAGTCACTTAAGTATCTCCTTATCTCCTCTGTTCTTTCAAAACTCTCTCCAAACTGATTCTTGCCTGTGTATATCTCTACTATTATCTCTTCTTGAGCCTTAGTGAGAAATACTGACTTCTCATATTCATCAAGAGTAATGTCCAGCTTGTTCTCGTCTCCATAAGGAGGGGCAGTACTATAGCTGTTCAGCAGAGTGTCAAACTCATTACTAAATTCTTGTGTAGTCATTATTCACTTCTCTGTCCTGCTTGAAGTAAACCATTTGCATCTCCAGTGTAGGCTATCTTAGCAAGCTCTACCGCTCTTTGCAGTATCTCTTCATGTATAAGAGGATTGAGTTCACACTCACTTATAGTGCTTACTCCATTGATACTTACATCACCATACTCTGATGCTAGGTCTACTAATACTATTGGTTTAGGTCTTCTGACATATCTGACAGTGTACTTGCTCACTGTTTCACCAGAATGAGGTATAACCTCAACAACTACATTCTCATTGCCAGAACCCTCTGTAACTAGTCTCCAAGCCTGATACTTCAAAGGCTCTTTATAGGGCTTGGACATTAACCTAGAATACTCATCAAAGCTAATAGGAACTACCTGTTTTACTCCTGTATTGGTAGTAAGTGTCTCATTTATTATTAAGAACACATCCTTAGGCATCCTATATACCTTAGCTCTAAGGTCAAATCCAGCTCCACTTTGTGATATACAATCTGCAACTGATATAAGTCCAGAGAAGTCTATCTGCCTCTTGGCAGAACCATCAAAACCCTCTTGATACTTATTACCTTGAGGGTTAAAATAGTTCTTCAATATCTCATCCTGTGCCTTGGTCAATAAGACAGATTTCTCATACTCATTGATACCAGGGGCAGCATTGGACATTATGTTATTGTAGAGTACATCAAATCCGTTGCTAAATTCTACATGGTCCATACCTTACTCTTTTAACTTTGCTTCCAAGCTGAACTTCAAGTCCTGATGCTTAGGCATGTTCAGATACTTAGCTGCAATGTTAAGAGTAGGCTCTTCATTATCCCCACATAGAGGAGTACCATCAGCCTTTAAGTATAACATACCACCTCTGTTGCTGATAAAACCACCTTCAATAGCTTTCTTGATAAGAACCTTAGTACTCAATAGAGGGTCAGTTGCTACTCTTACAAAGAGCCTTGCATCAGCTTGAATGAGCTTACCAACCTTCTCTTGCAGGAACTCAATCTTAGAGTTCTTAGATGTAGGTCTACCATCAATAGTCTCAATGATAGTTCTAAGTATATCTGCATTCTCCTGTATCTTACCAAACTCCATATAAGCCTGCATAGTTGCATTCATCTTCTTCTTAGAAGCTTGTGACTCCTCATTCTCATGGATGATTACAAACTGGTATGTAGCTTTAGGGTGGTCTTCAAGGGCTTGAAGGGATGGTGCTATCAGGTCTTTGTTGGCTAAAAGCACCTTATATTTGATATAATCATCTGGGTCAGCTAGGTTAAGGAAGTTGTCTTGCTTAGTTAGCCTTACTTGATAATTATCCCAGAAATTGTCTACCTTATTGTATATTGACAGTGCATTGTACTCAAGTCCCATCACTTCCTCTAGGCAAGTCTTCTCAGCATTGGTAAGCACATTTACATACATACCAGATGTAAGTCTAGGAACAGTAAGCCATCTTACTGCACCCTCTGCCATACCTCCGTATAGAATATGCTTAGGGTCTCTTACTATACCTGTCTCTTTAGGTACATGCTTTACAATGACTCTCTCATTTCTTAAGCAGTTGACTATAGGTTCATCTACAGCAGCAGGTTGCTTAGCCTGTCTTCTTCTTGGTTGTTTAACTGGTGCTTCAACTACCTCCTGCATAGGAGTCTCATCCATTATAGTATCATCATCCAGCATTACTTCTACTTCTTTAGCCATTACTCTTCTCCTTATAGTTAGTTTATAGAAAGAAGGGGGACAAGGGATTACCTTATCCCCCTAGTACCTTATCCTTGCAGTATTGCAGGAATCAATGACAATGTTCTAGTTGGGTCAAGCACACATACACCAAGTGTTGCCATCTTGTGTATAGTAGCACTATCCTCATCATAAGACATATTTGGATTACCCATCTGTCCTGTGAATGGATTTCTTAGACCCCACTGATAGCTTCTCATCTCATTATCACCCTTAATCTTACACTTGAAGATATTAGGTTGGTCCATAGAACCAATGTACCAGATGTCAAATCTATATGACATTGCCACACCTCCCATTGGGTGAAGAACCTTGTTTCTTACTGGGTCATCATAGAATGGGTCTACATCAAGTCTTACCCTTACTCCATTAGGAGCTTTGTACTCTACGAATTGGAAACCAGCAGACAGAGCATTGCTGTGGAGCTTAGATTGAGTCTTCTCAACTACCTTAGTTGAGTTGTTATCCATAACAAATGTAGTCCAACCACTAACTGTTTGAAGAACTGCCTTGTGGAATAGGATAGCACCTCTTTCACCTGTCTTGATAACAAATAGTCTGTCATTCATACCAAGCTTAGCTGCACTCAGCTCATATAAGGAATCCTCAAGAAGCTTCAATGAGAAGTTGTTGTAGTACATTACATTAGCTACCTCAGTCTGCTCAAAGATACCAGCACCAGTCTTGATAACATTACCAGACTTACCGAAGTTCATGTACTCACCATTGGCATTTCTGTTAGAAGTACCAAAAGCCATTACATTGTTCTTGTACTCAGAGAATTGACCCTCAAGTTCCCAGTCTACATAGTGCATCCACATGTTAGCTGTGTCCTTAACTTGCTTACCATCTACATTCCTTACCATAGGAATACCAAATGCAAGCTTTCTGCCCAGCTTATTACCATATACCTTGTGGTGGATTCTAATAGTAGACCACTCATTTCTCATAGATACAGGAGTACTGAATCTGATGTCACCAACCTTTCTTGAACCCTCTCTTTCTACAGGAGCATACTCAATAGAGAATCTCTCTCCAGCTAACAGTCTCTCAGCAGGAATACCTTGAGTAAGACCACCCATAGTCTCACACTTATAGACTGCATTTGTACCCTCCATTCTAGCATCACCAAGGATTCTAATAGGATATACTTGGTTAAGATTACCTACGATAACCTCACCGTCAGCAAACCAATCCTCTGGGAATACCAGATAGAAAGGTGATGTGCCAATACCTACATTACCACTTTCTTCAGTAATTACTGTACCATTCTCATCTCTTGCCTCAACCAGAGGTATATTCCTTCTTGATGAGCCAATAACATCCCAGTAGTACTCATCATCAGTCTCAAACTCTCTTACAGGGAATTGATTAAGGAATGTGTCCAGAGTCTTACCTCTATAGTAAGCTAGCAACTGAACCATAAGGTTAGTTGCCTTCTGAGGTTGCAACTGGAAGATTGAGCCAAGGTGATTGTCACTTGTCAGACCCTTCCAGTGCTGGAAGCCTAACATTTGAAATTTACCTAATTTACCAGCCATAAAAACTTAATTTATTAGTTAATCAATTTATATCATACATCAAGTGACCAGCCTTGTCCTACATAAGACTCTGGGTCCTCTTGAACACCACCTACAAATTGGGGATTACCTTTAGGTCTATTGGTATTCCTTAGTGTATGTTCCAACTCTCTGAGGCTGTTCTTGACTTCTTTCTTTACTTTACCTTTGACAAGCATATCAAGGTTCTTGAAACCATCAGTAAGAGTAAAGATAACTCCCAGCTTCTTTCTGAACTCAACTGGGTTCTCTGTCTCATACTTCTGGATAGCTGTCAGATACTCACCATCCTCAGTCTTATAGACTGGTTTAGCAATGTTATCATAAGCCTTTTGCCTTGTTGCCTTATCCATAGTGATACCCTCAAATATCTCCTTATCCTCAAGCATCTGCCTCTTGAGGTCTTGAGCTTCTTTCTTAACTTTCTTCTTCTCATTTTCAGCCTCTTCCTGACCTTCCTTAATAAGGTCATCATATTGCTGCTTGAAGTAAGACTTGTTACTTTCTAGGGCATCCTTAGCATCCTCTATATCTGAGCCACTATCAAATGACTTCTTCACTTCTCTAGTTGCTCTTTCCTTTGAGAATCCTCTGTTGATAAGGTCTTGGAATATGAGCTGCTTTCTAAGGTTCTCACCTTTATTTGATTCATCCTTGATGGCATCCTCAGTAATCTTCTCAAGATTACCTAAGACAGCTTCATACTGTCTAATCTCATCAGGCTCTAATTCAGCATTAAGTGCAGCACTAATTCTCTTCTGTGTCTCATCGAGTCTGGCATTAACCTGCTTGTCTATAGCTTCTGCCAAGTCCTCTGGAGACTTAATACCTTTAACAAACTCTTCATCAAGGTCAGGGAGGACACCATCTTCTACTAAGGCACTGGCAATGGAATAGTAGAAGTTAGAATTGGGAGAAGAACCATTATCCTTATTAGAGTCAGGTGTCTCTCCTTCCTTGTCTTTCTTATCTTCTTTATCCTCACTACCTACGCTCTCTGGTTCAAATAAATCATCAGGATTTACTTCTTCCTCAGTAGTTGGTTTATCTTTGTCCTTGTCACCTCCCTCTGCATTTGGTTTCTCTTCTTCAGTAGCAGGAGGTGTCTCTTGTGTTCCATCACTATCATCAAAGAGGTCAAGTGTATCAATCTCTTCTTCAGATAGTATAAAGCTATCATTTAAACCTTCCATATTTCTTCTCCTTTGGTTATTAAACTATGCAAAGTTATTAACTATTGCGCAAGTAGGCAAGTATCTAATATAGATAGTTGTCAAACTATAAATGAAATCCTTATTTACTGATACAAAAAGAGAGGTGTAATATCACTACTACACCCCTCTAAGCTTATTATGCTTCCCTAAAGTACTTATATACTTTACTGCCACCATTCTTGTAGTCATCATCCTTAAACCAGAAGTTGATTGCAGACTCAACTACTTTAGTGTCAATGTTATCACCAAACCATGTTTTAAGCAATTCACAATAGTCATGGTACTGTGCATTAAGTGCTACATAAACATCGGCATAAGTTGCACTTTGTGGTATGATACCCCTATATCTCTCAGCTACTTCCTTAGCTTTAGACATATCATACTTCTCACCTACAAACTTTCTACCACCACTAGTATGGTAATCTTAAGTTTTAAATTAAACAAAAATTAAGCACTCCCTTCATTTGTAGTCTTTATCAAATTAAAACTAGTTTGTCTGAGTTTACAGGTAAGGTCTTTACAAGTAAGTAACATAAGCTCTGATACCTGCTTTCTCAGCTCTTTTATCTCATCCTCCAATTCATCATTCCTCTTAATCATCTCATCAAGTCTAACTTTGTTATCATCAGATAACTTCTTATAGAACTCTAGAGATTCATTCATATTATGAATGACAGTCTGGTCTACTTCACTATTATACTTCTTTCTTGTGAAAAACCATGAAGTCCAACCTGATGCAAAGGTAGTTACTACACCTATTAGTGCTGTTATAAGTACCCCAGTATCAATCATGGCTAAATTTTAATTAGATAACGTATAGAATAGCACACCTAGGGCTGTAGCTATAAATACAGGAACTGCTCCTAGTACACTTGCCAGAATATCCATCCAGCTAAACTCATTATCAATCGCTGCTTCCTTGAACCATGAAAACATAGCTACTGGAATAAGTCCTATAAAAGGAAATGTTATAGTAGTAGCATCAATAACACCTTCTTGAAGAGTAGCGACTATGGTAAGTAGTGCTACTATAAACCCTCCAATAGAGAAGTGTAGTATCTTATCTACCCCAATCTTTGTAATTAGTTCATTAAATGTCATACCTTAATAAATTTAATAAGTTTGTAACCTCCAAGTGCAATAGCTGCTCCTCCCAAAATCATTAGACCTACTTGCCAGTTATGTAATTTATTTACTTCCTTAGCAACTTCTACAGTATTGACTACTGTTATAGTATCTGTCACATTGACAGTATCTCTAAGCTCCTTGACCCTATATATGTACTTGTACTTCTCTAAGAATACAGTATCTCCTCTCTCTCTTATGATAGTACTGTCATTCCTATATAGAGTATCAACAGACACCCTATCCCTGTATTCAACCTTAACTCTGTCTACAGGAACCTCCACATACTTAGTTGCAGTACAACCACTTAACAAGGTGCCTAGCAATATAGCTAACAATAACTTCTTCATAATGCTGCAAATATAAGAAAAATAAATCACCTATGCAAAAGCATAAGTGATTTATTTATATTTCTAAATATTATAAGTTCAGCACATTTATATAGCTTTCAAACTATATATCTAAACTTTAGCTACAAATCCTGGGTCTTTACTTGTATAAATAACCATACTTTCATCACCAGGACAATCTTCAGCATTTGTCCAATTTCTATATGAAAACTCAGTTAAATTGACAATAGCAGTTTCAGCATCTTTTGCATAACCAGTAGGAATAGCTATACATTCAACAACTCTATCTTTATTTAAATAAATACAAGCGCATTTAAAATGTAAATTACTCCCTTCCCAATTATAAGTATCTATTCTAACAGTTTTACCACTTTTATTTATAATAGTAAATTTAATAGGTTCATTAGAAGTATCTTTAAAAATGTTTGTACCGTTAAGAGTTATAGTATCAGGACAATTACTTCCAAGTATATAATTATTATATTCAGGAGATGGAGATAATGTAGAAGAAATAATTTGATAAGATTCTCTGATAGTACCTTTTACTTTCAAATCATTTAATACAACTCCACCAGATGCGTCAAATTTAATTTTACCAGCAGCAAGATGACCAGCCCCAGTTTTAAAATCAAACATTATATTAGGAGTAAATGTTCCGTCATAAATATGGTCTTTATCGAAATTTTCATAATGAGTAGTAATAGCATTAGAAGAAGAAGGATTAATGCCTTGTTGACTAAACATATAATCACCATTAAAAACAGCACTTCCTATTAATCCATTAGCTATAATTCCAATTTTAGTATATACAGCTTCAAAAGCATCAAACTTTAACCAATACTTTCCTTTATTAATAGTATAATCTTGAGATGGAGTTTTATTATCTTGTTCACTACCTTTCCAACTCATTTGAGCATTTAATACATAAAAGTTATTATCAGTAGTATCTAATACATAAGGAGCTTTATTTTCATCTGTAATATATACTGTATCATTATTATAAATACCAGCAGGATAAATAATTTGTCCTTTTTTGCCAATACCATCTAATCCATCTATACCATTTAATTTAAATGGATTCCCCCAAACAACATGACCTACAGTATCAGTTGAATTATTATATTCTCTTCTACCTTGAATACACCATATATAAGGTTTTTCTTCTGTAGTAACAGGAATATCAGTACTCCATCCTGTAGGACTATCACCAGTAGGATTATTATTTCCATCATAAGTAGTATCAGTACCAAGACAATATCTTAATTCAATACTAACACCATGAATACCACTAACTCCTTGACTTCCAGTTGGACCTGCTGGTCCTGCTGGTCCGTCATCTCCTTTAGGTCCTTGAGCACCTTGCTCACCACTAATTCTTACAGGTGTACTCCATGTACCACTAAGAGTATCATCTGGATTAATAGTAGCAGTAGTCATCCACAGATAGTAACCACTATCAACAGTAGGAGGTTGTATTGACCAACCAGCAGGAGTTCTTACTGCATTATTCAATGCTGGAGCAGAAGTAGAAGACTGATTGACAGCAAACCTGAACTCAGTCTTTTTACCATCCTGTGCTACACCATTCTGACCATTGACAGGTAATACCTCTGACCACTCTGTAACAAGGCTAGTAGTACCATCAACAGTACCTATACATTGCCACCACTGACCAGAATCATCTGGATAATCAACCCAACCTGATGGTACTATAGCAGTACCTGTAGGCTTATCAGGCTTAGTCTCAGACTTCTTATATACATAAGTCTTATAGTTAGGAACAGTACCTGTAGTACCATCTCTTCCTGGTTCTCCTTTATCACCCTTCTCACCTTTTTCTCCCTGTTCACCTTGGTCTCCCTTGTCCCCTTTATCACCTTTAGCTCCTCTAGGTAATCCAAAGACAAAGTTAAGTTGAGTGCCAGTTACATTAACTGTTGCTGATGCAGTCTGAGAATCCTGTGCAGTAGCCACAGCACTAAATTCTTCTATAGAGCCATTTTCACCCTTAGCACCAGTGTCTCCTTTATCACCTTTCTCTCCTTTGGGTAGACCAAACTTGAACTGTATCTCATTATCTACTATGGCAGCCTCAGCACTAGCTTGTTCAGACTCATTTACCTCAACCACTTTAGCAGTGTATTTTGGTATCTCAATATCAGTTTCTATCTTTTTCCATTGAGTACCATCATACCACATGACAGTATCACCTATTACCATTACAAGTCCCTTGTCAAAAGTTCCTTCATAGATAGCAGTGCCACCATCTTCAAACTTATTGATACCTATTATGTTTGTACCATTGCACTTAATAGTGCCATTATTGAAGCTACCTCCCTTGAATAGTAATGTACACTTCTCAGGAAGCTCAATTACTGCATTCTTAAGGTCAAAGTTATATCTCACTTCATATATAGTGTGGCTGTCCTTCATCATGTCTGATGTAAGCACATTCACTCTATCTACCAAGTTCTTTCTAAGTATCTTGTAACCAAGACCAGAGCCTTCTGGGTCATACTTCCTGTCCTTGAATGATAGTACCATACAGTTCTGAGTCAAATCATCTTCATCTGGGAGATTGGTTATAGTGTTATTACTACCCAGTAATTCCCATAGAGTAGAGCTAAGATGGTCAGGAAGGATAGCCCCATTAGGTATCTTACTGGCATTACTTCTAACATACTCAAGATTAGGTATAACCTCCCAGTTAATATCTTCTACAAATAGTATGTCATTATTCAAGTCCTCAACAGTACCCTTGTAGAACTCAGTCACTAGCCCTTTATCACTCTTGTAAGTAATAAATATACCTTGTCTTCTATAGTCAGAAGGTAAAGACATCCTAGTATCTTCTGCTGTGCCTAAGAAAGGAAGGTATATATGATTGAATGACTGGAGTATGCTAGTAAGAGCCTCACCAGTAGCACCATTAGTTATACCTTGGATGTAAGCTAGGGGATACACCTTAGTGTACCCACCAGCTATCTTGTTTCTTTTAATCAGTTGAGAGTTTTTCATATATATTATCCTTTAGTACTTTATCCTTTAATAAAATAAACTGTATTTTCATCTTTATTAGTTAAATTATCATATTCAGATTGAGTAAGTATCTTAGTAGTAGAACCAGTAAATCCATCTAATTTAGTTTTATCTTCTTTAGACATTAAACCATCAGAAGTTTGAGTAGCATTATTATAAGTACTACCAGACCAAGGAACATTAACAAATGCATTACCTAATTCATCAACTTTAACAGGATAATTTTGACCATTTTGTTCATAATCTATACCAATAACACCAGGATTTAAACTTGAAGCATAAAAAAACTCACCACCAGTAATATCTAAATTATCATCTCCTATAGTAAAAGAACAAGGATAATAATAATTTCTATTTTTACATAATTTAAAAGTAATAGTATTACCTTTCTTTTTATAATCTGTAATTTCTATTACTACTTCTCTATTTCCATAATTATTAATAACTATATTATTTACAAGTTTAAGTAAATCTTCATCTTCAAAAATATGAAGATATTGTGTCTCAAAATATCCATCATGATTATACTCTAAATCTATACTATCAGGAACAATATAATACGCTCCTGTATTATCTATCATTAACCATCCTCTTATATAAATAATATTCATATATATTGCTACACCGCTTCCAGTATCAAAAGCATTTGATAAAAGTCCTTGTGCATAAATAGATTTACCATCTTTTATAGCAGTATATATTTCATTATATTTTTCAACAGTAATAGTTCCTTCTGGATTTTGCACAAATGGATTGACATCTAATTCATATTTCTTTTCAGGAATATTCACAAAAGCTCTATGTTCTGCATCTGTTTGTAAAGGATAGTTATTAGCATTAGCTTGATAACCTAATAAAATATCACCATTAGAAGCATAATTAATAATTTTTTCATTAGTAAACTGAATTTTATCAGCAGTAGTATCTGGATTAGTTACACCTAATTTATGTAAATATCCATCAGCATCTGCATAAATAAATTTATATACTTTTCCAAAATCATGTAATGCAATATGAGTATATAAAGAAGGAGAACAAGTACCATCATAAAATTTTATATAAATAGGCTTAGTACTATTTTGTTCTATTTCATTAACATTTTCCCAAGTACTTTTATTATTAACATCTACATTTAAATAGTAAACATCATCTCTAACTTTTTGAATAAAAGTTTTATTATTTTTTATATATAATATAACTGTTCCAAGTTCACTACTATAATAATTTATTTCAATTACAAAAAATTCACCTATATCATCAGTAATATGTTTTATAGTATTAGTTACAGTTTCACCAATTGTAATAATTTTATTATTATTTACTGCTTCTAATAATTTATTATAATATTCATTTTTAACAGTGCCAGTAGTTTCATCTTCAGTATTTTTATTAAGTGCATTTTTTATATCAAAATCATAAAATAATTCATCTTTAATCTGACTTAAATCTATTTGAGTAGTAAAACTTCCAAGCTTTTCATATTTATTATTAACATATAAATATTCATCATAAATATTATTTTCTTCTGTAGAAGCACTATTAAGTATAAGATATATAATTCCTTTCTGACCAATAGCAGGTAGTTCTGTTACTATTTCATAATTAAAACTTGTTATACCATTAATCATCTCTTTCAAAGTTTTACCTTGCTTAGCAGAAAGAGGTCTATTAGTAGAATCTGAATTTAAATTATCAACTACATCTATAATAGGAAATATTTTATCAAGATTACTAAATCCTAATAATTGTTCATCATGTTTATCTGCCATATAACTTATAAATTAAACATTAGACTTTTTAATTATAACTAATTCATAACCATCAGGAGGTATAACTGTTTTAAGTTTTTCATCTATATAATTAGCAAGATATTGTTTAATTTGCGCAATAGAATCTGAATCGTCAAAACTAACAAAACAATCTTCCCAATTATTATCATTGCTCCAATACTCATCTGCCACTGAGTCACCATTAATATATCTCTGTGTATATACCATACCATCCAAGTCCCTGAATGCTATTATGAGACCTTTTCTTCTCATATCGGGACCAACCTGTAGTCTTGTAGCTTCTCTAGTACCATTGAAAGGTAGCCACATGCAGTTGTTAAGTGCAAGTATCTGGTCCAGTCTAGTACCAGTCAGTCCATCAAAGACTGCCTGTACTAGTGTTACTGGAAAGACATCTTTGGTAGTCAGCTCACTGTTCTCTCCAGTTATAGTCTTATATAGCTGTTGGAGAGTAGAAGCATCATATCTTTCACAAATATCTTTATTCATATTCTTTTAATTTTTAGTTTCAACACCATTAACATAAATAGTCCAACCTTTTAAATTAGCATTAGTTATCATATCAGATGTAATTTTAGATGGAACAGATTTACATTTAATTTCAACAGTACTTGTATTATTTGTATCAATATCATTCCATAATTTAAATCCCCATAAACCATCTATAGTAATATTATAAGTTCCGTCAGTAGTAAATTTATATTTTATTTTATTTATAGTATCAGTTCCAACACCTAAAGTATCTCCATTAATTAAACCTGTAATAGTTATTGTTATATTAACAATAGGAGAATCAAATATATAAGCTAAAGCTCTATATAAATCAGAAGTTTGTCGTTTTGATAATATAACTTTATCTGTAGATAAAGAAGCCCCTTCAGATATTAGTTTAGTAAAATCATATTCATAAAACGCACCCCATTCTTTAGGACAATATAAATTAGCACTACTAACATTAGGATTAGTATAATCTAATCCATTATAAATAGTTATTGTAACATTACTTCTGTTATCAGTATTACTACTTATAAGCTTAAAGCCCATATTAGTATTTGCAGCTTTAGTTATATTCTGATTACCATTAGTTGTCCATGTTACTATAGGTTCAACATTTCCATCTTCACCAAAGATAACAGAATCACCATCTTGTAAACCTTGTACTTCTACTACCATAGCATTAAGTGCAGCTGTAGTAGATACTATAAAAGGTGCGGATTCTTTAGTAGCATATCTTTTTATACACGTAAATTGTCTAATATCAGTTAAAGTATAATCCCCATCAGCAATATCAAAATAATCAAAATAATCAGAACTCCAATTTTTAAAAGATTTATCTATAGCATCTTCATGAACACTACTATTATGTGTAGTTAAATCTGTAAGATTATCAAACAAATATTTAACAGAATCAGCATCAAGAGCTTTCAGAGTTCCATGATACATATTATCTCTTGTAACACCATCAAAGTTCCAATTTCCATGATTAAGATTTTTAATTCTTATAGAACTAAGAACATTACAATTATGAAATAATTTATCAGCAGTTTTAGGATTAGCTAAAATCATATTAAAAATAGGTCCAACAGTTTTTAGGCTTTTACATTCATTAAAAGCATATGACACACATCTTGCTGGAATAATAGTATTATCTTCTTCAACATCACTTGGATAAGAAGGTATAGTAACTAATTTTTGCGCCCAATTAAAAGCAGAGGTAAATAATGTACATTTAATAGTTTCACTAAGTACATTAGTTCTATTTTGATTCCAATTAATAAATCTTTCAGAATAGGTTGTTAATTGAATACCTCCCATCCATTCAATTACGCTATTTGCTCCACAAAGGTAATTAGAAGTATTATTACTATCAGACCAAATAATATTTATATTCTTTAATTTGTTAGCATTTCTAAATAGTCTTTGAGGAGAAGTAAAATGAGATTTATTACCTCCTTGTTTAATAGTAATAGTTTCTAAATCAGAACCACTAAAATTATCTTCTCCATATAACCAATCCTCATTAGGAAGTAAAATAGTAATATCAGTAAGCTTTTTAGAATCTTTAAATATACTTCCAGCTTTAAAATTACTATTAGTAGCATTATTCTTATACCAATCCTTAACACTATTAGCTAAAGCAGTATTACTAAAACTATTATTCCAAGTAATTTTATTCATATTATTTAAATAATCAGTAACTTCTGGAACAAACATATTTGGAAGAATACTATTCCAAATATTAGTATTAATACTTATTCTATCAGTATCTTCAAATACAGGAATTATATCAATAGTTATAGGACTAAATTCTTTAGTGCTATTAATAGTTAAATTAAATTCTGAAATATATGCAGATTTAGTATTATCTTTTCGATTAACAGTTTTATTAAGTGATTCTATTTCATTAATACCATTCATTAGTGTATAAATTGTACTTTCATTTATAGTTGTATTAATAAACTGTCGTGTAAAATTAATAGTAGTATAATTACTTTTACCAGTAATTTTTAATTTAAAAGCTTTAAAATTAACATTATAATAATTACTATCAATAACTATAAAATCTGATTCAAGTTTTAAAAAAATAGCTTTATTAATATATATCCTAAAAGGAGTTTTCCATTCTATATCATAATTCTTATTAGAGCTTTCTTCATTAACTTTAATATTATCTTTATACAAATTCCATCCAAAAGGAACAGCTAATCCATATTTTTTCCAACAATTATCAATTGTTTTATCTTTATGATAAGACTTATCATTTCCAACATAAGCATCCCAACATTCAACAGAAGTAACATCTATATCTTTAGTAACATCATCTACATTTAAATCTATATAAATAGGATTATCTGAAATATCATATTGTTTATAAGCATCTCCAGTCTCATCATGCCAAGATTTAGCATTTTGAACTCCTCCATATAAGCCAATGGTTATTGCTTTATAATCAGTATCACCCCAAGTACCTTCTATAATACCATCTGCTATTCCTACTTTTGTACCAATATCCCAAGGATGTTTACCAATTTGTAAACTATCATATCGTTCATTATCATTTGCTTTATATCCACAACCAAATTGAATAACCATTCCTTGCATAGAATTACCAGAAGTATAATGACCAGGATACCAATAAACATCATAACCTGCAGTTCCTCCATAAGCCTTAGTAAATCCATCAGGTTTTGTACTACCAGCAGTATGACAAATAACATTTTGATGTACATGATTTAAACCTGTAACTCTTACTCTAAGTTTATTATAATTAGTATGAGGATTAGGAATCATTTGTCTAATTCCCCAAGTATCAATCTTAAACTTTTTTATTGCTATCTTCTTAGGGCTTATAATCTCTACTTCCCAACCATCATTAATCTGCCATACACTCTGTGATACCTCTTGAGTTGCGGCACTGCTATTATCCTTAGGTATAATAGAACCAAAAGTTATAGCTGTATTAGCCATACTTACATCAAACTTATTAAACATAATAGAGTCTGGGTCTACAGCACCTATCTTTATCTTATTTATATCTGCCATATCTCTTAGTTTTTCCCACTATTAAATAAAACACATCAGGATTCTCAGGCTAAGGCATCTTAGCTTGTATCAGCTTGACTGTATTCATAAGGGATTGTATCATCTCCTTTAATACCCTGCCTTGATTAGCTGAGAGGGCATCTTCAACACTTGTACTATCCAAGTTATCTATGACGTCAGTGGCTTTACCTGTGCTTCCAAAGAACTTGTAAGTACCTGTAAGTTCTACACCTATGCTCTCTGGGTCTGGTATCATAATCAGAGTATTGTTACAATGAACAGTACCTCTCATCAGATTACCACCTTGCATCATATCCAGTATGCAATCCTCTGGCATCTCTATAGTCTTCCCATCCAAGCAGTAGTCATATTGAATGACATATCTTGTATGAGCTTTATTTACCATATATTGCTCCAGTATATTGAGACCAGCTATCATATTCTTTCTAAGGAACTTTCTACCATAGCCTGTAAAGTCATTCGAGTTATATTCCTTATCAGCAAACTTCAACTGGTTATCTTTATTGACAGTTAAGTCCTCATCGTCAGGAAGGTTGGTTATATTACCACCTGATTTGAATAATTGCTTAACTCCCTCTGTCAGCTTATCCCAAGTAATAGAGTTATCCTGTACCTGTATATTAGTGATTTGCTTTAGTATTTTCTCTATAATAAGGTTATTAAGACCTTCACCTGTGACATAAGTATCATGGATTACTCTACCAAGTGCATCCTTAGTAGCCCTATCTGCATAGGCTTCATCCATATGAACTGTAAGTTCCCCAAAGTCCTTACTACATACTGCATCAAACTTATCTGCAAATACTAGAGCAGGGTACTTGGTATTATACCATTCACTATACTTAATACAAGCATAGACCACTGCATCATCCAGTGCCTTCCCTACAAATGCAAAATCTCCTACATGAGGTCTTGGGTAGTATTCATTCAACAGACAATCATTGATAAACAGTCCCTTAAAGTGATTATCCACCTTAGCCAGTATGTTATCCCATAGCTCTAAGTTGAACCACTCTGATGCTGTATCACCCTTAAATTGATATATAGCCCAATCTCCTGTGCTACTATCCATAAAGGTAATTACTTGTCCTGCTTTTCTATTTACAGGCTCTACAAACTTAATAACCTCTTCAAGAGTATAAGAATCCTCTCTAGACTTGGACAGATTGATGAAATCTGACATAGTGTACATTCCTACCTTCTCTATCAGAGTCTTGAGACCTAGCTGCTTGTTCTGTCCTTGTTGGACAATAGCCATAGTCTCATTACCTTTAAGAGGCTCAGCTAAAGGAAAAGAAGTATCTCTCCTTCCCCCTAGTTGAAGCTTCTTTCTTATTTCTTCTATTTGACTATTTGTAAACATAGCATATCATTTAGACTGATGCAACAGCTATACCTGATGCAACCAGTTGAGTCACCAAATTATTATAAGTTGCTATTACTGATGTTAAGTCAGCATCCTTAGCTAATTGAGATATTGTTACTTGCTTTACACCTCCAAGAGTATCACTAGTAGCTGTTGGAACTGATTGTAATGCTTTAGCACCTAAAGCTGCGTTAGCTCTAATAGTCTTTAAATCAGTAATAGTATCTTGTTTAGTATTTAGAGAGGTTTTTAGGGATGATGATAATACTAAATTATCGACCCCAATATTGATAGATAAATTACTGGCAATAGTAATAACCATTAAAATGCCATTAGTAGTAGCTCCACAAATTGTAATTTTATCATCATAATCATCATAAGCTGCACATACAGGAAGATTCCCAGAATCTTCTAGACATAGTAAGATAGATCTACAGCCATCAATAGCATCCTTTAGTTCATTATACTCATCTTGAGTAACAGAATCTTGTCCTGTGTAATTGAATACATAAAGTGTAGACTCATCAATAGAACCTCCTCCTACATCCTCCCATCCTTTAGAACCAAACTTCTTAAATTTACCATTCTTAAGCCATATATCTCTTTTATTAGGTTCAGTGGATGACTGAACTATGTTTAATCTCTCTGCCATAATTATTTAGTACTAGTTGTTTTTGGTTTATTTATCTGCTTCTGCTTGAGTTCAGCATCCTTAGCATTCTTGGATTGAGTTTCCTTATGCTTAGCCCACTCAAGCTTCATCTTTTCATCAAATTCTCTTATCTGCTCAGCTAGCTTATCCTTAGCTTCTTGACTATACTCATCAGGTGCTATACCATCCTCTTCAACATCTGTTGCTCTTGAGTTTGCACTAATAAGAGCTACCTGTATCTTAGTCTGATTATCTCTCTGATTCTGTATATCCTTCTGTTGTAACTCAGCTTGTTTCTGTTCATTCTGCATTTGAGCTATCTGTTGCTGACTTTCAAGCTGCTGTTGCTGTGCCTGAGCCTGTCTCTCCCTAATATCCTTCTCATCTTTCTCTATCAATCTCTGCTTTTCAGCTAATGAGCTTGATGTATAGAGCTTAGTTATAGTAGAGAATGATAATGTTTGAGTCTGTAATGCTGCTTGTGCCAAAGTATCTAGCTTAGATTGAAGCTCCTGAGTACCATTGCTATTGTCTACTACCAGACCATAATCAGCCTCAGCAAACTCATCACCATCTATATCCATTACTCTGGTTGATGTGTCAGATAAGATATACTGGAACTTCTTGCTTCTACCTCTAAGTGCTATCTTAGCTGTCTCCAAGAAGCATTCCAATGCTCTCTTCTTAACATCATCATGTACTACAAACAACCATTCTGTTATATGTGATGACTGTAATGTAGCTCTCTCTACTCCGCCTACAGTCTCTCTATTGCTTATTTGACCTTCTCTCTGCTTGGTAATACCCGCAACCTCAGCCATCTCCATCTTGATAAATTCAAGAAGGTTGATTTGCTGTTGGATATAGTTACCTATATTAGTCTCAAGCATCCCCTTACCAGCATTATTCAATGCACCTGCAAGTTTACCAGTTGAGGCTCCTATAGTACCTTCCTTAAAGCTATCAATAACAGCTATATGGTTAATCTTGGCATAGTACATCCACTTGTCAATAGACCATCCCTTAGGTACTTTACTCAAGTCAAGCTCTAGGATAGAACCCCAGTTTGCAGCTAATGCCTTATTAAGCCTATCATGTACAGCATCATACAGGTAGTTGTAAGGCTTCATCATATCCACTAATGAGAAAGGTCTGCTATCATTGAGGTTATAGATTGAACCCACTATACCAAAGTGACATCTTGATGGGTTACTTAACCTATTGTATTGTACCAGTCTAGGTCTCATATTAACAAAGATGCCATCCTTGCTATCACCTATCATAGTACCCTCCCAAGCCTCATTTATCCAGAACCTCTGAGCCTCTTCACCTCTATCTTTATCTATTACATAGTTCTCAGGATAGAAGTTATATACTTCCTCACCTGTCTCAGGGTCATAAGACTTAACTTTAAGTATAGCCCTCTTTGACTTCCAGTACATTCTAAGAACTCTAAGGTTTCCTGCCAAGTCATAGGGTAACAATGAAGATGTAACTTCCTCACTGAACAGGTTAGCTGGGTTAAAGTAGTATGAACCATTGACTGCTGTAACCTCATCACCTATCATACTCGCATTGATGAAGCCATATCTCTCATCAAGGTTATCCATAGAGTCAGTAGCTGCTTGACCAACATGGTCAGGAAGGTTCTCTATATACTCAATATCTCTCTTAGTAAGTACATCATAGTATGTGTCAATGACACGTCCAGGACTCCAATAATCCTCTAACAGTATAATGTCAGCATCCTCAATCCTATTTGAATAACCTGACTTAAATACTCTAATCTTTAGAGGATTTACCCTCTCAATCACTGGCTCACCCCCTACAATATCACATTGGTAAATCTCCTCACCAACTGCCATTGCATCCATGAAACCTTGATTGAATATGAGAGGCATATTAAGCTCCTTGATATAATGGTTCAATAGAGCATTAGCTCTTATCTCTCTTATATCCTGCCATTCATAGGTGTAGTAGTCATTCAGCTTCTCAAGCTTCTGGTTGAACTCATCCTCACTTACTGATGTATCTGCGATAAGCTCCTGCAATCTTTGGAATAGTTCAGTCTTCTTGTTATCTTCTATCTCAGATATTACATTAGGATTTGTTACAACAACCTTGAAATCAAAGACTCTCTTGCTCTCCTCACCCCTTAGAACATTAAGTTTACTGTTCATAATAGGGTAGTGCTGTAACTTATCAGGTATATAACCAGCCTCTATATGGTCTGGGTTAAGTATCATCTGCAAATCTGACATATGCAACCTACCATTGAGTAGGTCATAGTTAATCTTCTTATGAACTACTGACTTCCTGACTAAACTGTAATTGAAGAAGGTCTTCTGGTTAGCCCATAGCAAACACTCCTTTCTCCATTGCTTAGTCTTCTTAGAGAAAGGAAGCATCTGTCTGGGAAAGTTTATATTATCTGCCATAGTCTTCCATTATTTAATCTCATGCAAAAATAGTCAATCTCACTCATATCTACAAGTAAATAAATGAAATACTAACTAGTTGCCACATCTTTTATTAAATTTACTGGTTTCTTGAATCTCTTGTCATAGTTATTGGTGAAGAATGGGTCATTGCCTATATAATCTTTTGGAGTAACATCCTTATCCCTGCTAGGATTACCTTGATATAGTACCATCTTCTCCTCTCTATATAGCATAACCATACCTAATGCCCTGATTCTATCTACATTTATCTCAGGATTGAATGCTATAAGTTCCTCTATCAAAGCTCTATTCCTCAAGAAGAACAGATTCTGAGTGACTACTTCCTGCTCTACTCCATCTATAGTAGTAATCATAGTTACAGGTTTCATCAACCAATCCCTTATAAGACCATTGGCATAGTTGTTTATAGCCGCTGTAGCATTGACACCCTTCTGGTTACTACCAAAGGAGCTGTACTTAACCATCTGTTTATCCCTCAGGTATTCAGGAGTATCAGCTAACAAGTGAGTACAGTTCATCTTGGCAAAGTAAGCATAGATACCCTTCTTATTGGACTCATAAAGACACTTGGCATTATAGAACAGGCATAACAATCTCACTATCTCAAAGTTATCCTCTGCAAATGCTTGTCTACCTGTATATTCAGCTACTATCTTGTCAGTCCATAAGTCCAATACAAATGTAGATGACAGTGATGATGACTCAGCTTGGTCATTATCTACAGGGTCATGTCCTATTATATACCTAGTGTTAGGTACTTTATCACTTCTGTCTTTCTCAGGCAACTCAAATATCTCTATAGCTCCTGGTGTATCATTCTCTACTCCATACTTCCTGATAGGCTCATCACTAGTAGGTTTGAACTCCACTTCTCCACTCTTATTCATAACCAGCTTACCTATATACACATCATCAAATGAGTGTACATCAGTGTCAAGCTGCTGTAGTCTTTCAGTCAATGCTGTAACAGGGAAGAATGCTGCCTTTACCTTAATAATAGCCTCAGCAGGTGTAATAGGGTCTTCTGCTATTACTCTAAGAACTGATTTAGGGTCAGCACTATACTTAGCCTTATGTCTTTGCATAAGTATCTCTATCAGTGCTTTTACTACATCAGATACTCCATCCTTGTTATAACATCCCGCTCTATTTATATATGATGGGAAGAAGTAACCAAATGTAGGTTTACCTTGCTTAGGTCTGTCATATACATTCTCTACTGAGAGTATATTATAAGCCTCAGGGTAATATAGCAAAGTCTTAGCTGAGCTGAAGTCTGATTCATCCTCAGCAGCAGTACCTACTAGATACATGGTGGCAAATGTATAGTCACCATCCTCTACTGACTTTCTGGTAATATCATACAGAGATAATAGTCCCTTGAATGAACCCATCTCCTCGAATAGAATCCAACCTCTCTTACCTCTCAGCTTCTCACTATCATCCTTAGCTGATACTGCCAATACCTGATTGAGTGAGCCTCTTTCAATGCCATACTCATCCTTATAACCCATCTGCCATGACATCTCATTAGGAGAGTTCTTCAACATAAGGTGAGGGAAAGGAGTATGAGAGAAACTAAAGTTAATAGCAGGCTTGAACTTAGATAGTGTACCATCCTTATTATCAGATAGATACTCCTTCTGATAAGCAGTCAATACAGTAATAACCCTTCTTCTGGACTCTTCTGACTCCCCTAAGATAAGGTTATGCCCCATAATAGCTGAGAGTGAGTATGACTTGGCACATCCTCTCTTAGCCAACTCAATGGCATGATGACCTTGCTCTCTAGCATTAAACAGATAATAATATCTCCATACATTACCCTCTTGTATGAAAGGAAATGACTCTACTCTGACAGCTTTCTTCCTACCCTCAGTAATCTTGTTTACCATCATAGGCTGATAGTTCAAGAACCAGTAGTTAAAGCCTGAAATCCATGCACCATCTGAGGGTCTTACTAGACCCTCCCAACATCTCCTCCTCTCCTCATCCCAAAACTTCCTGAACTCAGAGTTAGGATTACTATTAGGTTTCAAGAATGTATAGCATTCGTACTTCTGATAGTGTAATGCAGCTTGTCTAAAGTAGTCAGCATCCTCAAGTATAGGAGGATTAGTTATATCCACTATTGCAGCACCTCTCTCATCCCTAGGTAAATCCTTATAGTAAGGTCTATCTGGAGATATGAGATTCTTAATGAATTGTATGTTAGTCAGGCAATCCATAAGCTGTTCTGCTACCTCACTTGGCAAACTATCAAGTAGCTCCTGTGTGACAGGAGTCTGATACCTGTTAGTCTGTATCAACACCTTTATATCTTCCATTCAACATCAAAGTTAAGTTATTATGGTCCAGAAGGAGATTAAAGATAAAGGTAAGGAGTGATTCCTCCATGTACTTGGTCATTTCAGACTCTTCCTTTTCAGTAACTATCCTACTGGTATTAGATAATGTAGTTACTTTGAACTTCTCTCCGTTATTTATATACCATAGAGTCCACTTGTACTCCTTATAAGCCTTGCTAAAGCTATTACACTCTATCTCTTTGTGTAGTATGAAATGTACTCCTTTCTTACAATCCATACTCTCAAACTTAGTATTCAATACTTCTACTATTCCTACTGCATCCATATCATTTTGCTTTATAATACCTAAATCTAGTTTTACCATGATTATTCATAAGAGCTTCTTTAGGTCTTTCTCTATAATCTCCCTTGTTTGCTTTTCCAGTACTATATCTATATAAAGAGTCTCCTTTGTGTATAACATCACCAAACTGATTAGTATAATCAGAATCTGCTACTCCAGAGAATATAGCTGTATGAAATATATTATCTTCATCAGGAACATCAGGTAATGATTGTATCATTAGCATACCTGGCTTAATATCTTCTCCATATACTTGTTCATACATAGGGTCTCCTGTAACTATAGTTTTAGCAGAAGCTCTTGCATAATCTTTTCCATAAGCACAAGTGCCATTCAAAGTACAATTAGAAACACCTTTATCAGTAAACTTCGTTATAAACTTTCTCCAAGGAGCCATATCCGTTGCTACACTATAGTCATTGAAAGGTATCCCACTTTCTAAGTGTTTCTTTGAAAATAATAAAGCCTTTTGTTCCAATGTTGGGGTAACTACTATTTCAGGTAATTCTACGGGAACTTTATTAACAGGTCCACCTCCATCAAACTTATTATACCTGTCTTCTATAATAGAAGTATCATATATACCACTATCTACTCCCATCTTTAAATATGGAACTCTTTCAGCCATTGATAACTCATTCCACTTCTTCATGGTTACATATCTTCGTAAATACTCTTCTCTTGCGCACCTCTCACCTTATCACTCTGTGCTATCTCTTTAGCCAATGCTCTCTCAGCTTCATCTAGGTCTTTAACCATTGACGGCACTTGCTTAATAATAGCACCTAATTCTCTGACATCCTTTACATCAAGCTCTGACATATCAGATGTGAGGTCTCTCAACTTATTCCTATAGCCATCAACCAAAGCTCTAGTATCTTCCAGTAATAGAGCTGAAGTAGTCTTGAATGAGGCATATAGCTTCATGGCTTCCTTTACAGTTCCATCAGGCTGCCATGTAGACTTAAGACCCTCACCCTCTTTAATAGTCTTACTTCTTTCATCCCTATCTATTATATACTGGTAATCACTTCTAGGGTCTTCCATGAAATATATGTAGGCTATTTCTGATATAGCTCTCTCTTTTTTCTCAGTCTTGTCTCTAACCCATATAGCCTTAAATGGTTTAAGGGTTAATAACATAGGGTCTATTGTAAGGTTATAACCTTCATAAGTCAATAATCTCATAGCATATATAAAAATAAAGCCCAATCTTAAACTAAGACTGGGCTTATAGTGTTAATTCTCTTTACATCTTTCTCTAATATAGCAAGCTAAACCAATAGCTCTATTTTCATCCTCTGCTATAAATCCCAAGGCAACATTACATCTATAGCATAAAACTCCTCTTACTTTACCTGTAACTATTCATTGGAAAATCTTCTTCGGGTAAATCTCTATCGCATTTAATACAAATCATGTTATAATAGTCTTTTCAGGAATATATACTGATGGCTCAGGGTCAAATTCCTCAATCTCAGCTACAAACTTAATGTCAGAGTCTTGTAGATATAGATGCTCAACACCATCTATCTCAACTATGTCAAAGTTGTAGCCTATAACTGGGTTGTCCTTGATTACCCCATCTTGTAGAGACCCAGCTTTATGTTGCATTACTGCATATCTCTTAGGATTAATAAATACTATATCTCCTACTTCTATGCCTCTTACCATAGGTCCTACAGCTACTACAGTCTGATATTCTTTAACTGAGTTAGCTTTACTGCTATCAATAAGGGTAGTACCTTTAACTTTTTGGTCACTGCCATACCTATTCATAGTAGTAATAAGCCCATTAAACATAGGCTTGACTTTCTTTATTGTTGTTATCATCTCTTAGTTTCTTTACATGTTTATATCTATCCTTAATAGCTTTATACCTAGGGTATGTACATGATAGTTTTCCAATGCTAGGTATATTGAAGTTAGTTCTCAACTTGTTGAACTCCTCCTCACTAAGGTCATCTTTAAGAGGTAGTTCTGATATAGCACATCTTATGTACTTCCAATAAGACTCATATGCCTCCTTTACTACTTCTCTAGGTAGTTCAAGCTTACTAGCTACATGGTCTATAGCATCTTGATAGTTCATTGAAAATCAAATAATAACATCAACTTGAATGAGCCATTCTCCTCAATAACTCTAGGTATATATCTTGGATTGAGCTTACCATCTACTATAATGTTATTCTTTCTCAATTTACCCATTATGACTTGGAAGTGAGGAAGAGTTATATTACACTCTTCCCTTACCTTCCTCTTTGTGTCTTCATTCATAACGAGCCTGTCAAGAATATCATTATCAGAGACTACTTTACTTAGTTCATATCTTTGCTTGACAAAGGAAGTGGCTACTTCCATTTCCCTTTCAGTAAGGTGATGAAATGGCTGTAAGAACATAAACCACATCTTAAAGAAAGAGTAGTCAAGCTTACATGGTATCCTCACCACATTGTCCACTCCCTTCTTGACCATACTTAACCCTCCTTATCAACCTCTGGTGTATTCTCAGGCTGCTCAGGAGTAGCCATCAAAGTCTCAATCTCATCAGCACATTGCCTCTTGAAGTCTACAGACAAATAGGGATTATCCTTATTGATAACTTCAAACAAATAGTCAAGTCTCTTATATAGGTTAGCAAGATTAGCTTCATTCAGTGCCATCCTCAACTGCTGGTTCTGTGTGTTAAGCTGCTGAGCCTGTGCACTAAGCTGATGGCATACATTCTCTAACTCTTCATAACTAAGCTTACTGGGTGCTGCTGCACCTGCCTTTGGTTCTAACTTCTTTTCCATTTTATTTCATATTTAGATAACTTCCTGCATATTTGGCTGCATACATTTTCTCCCAGTCAAATATATTAGCCTCTTTAGTGTTAGTACTACCACACTTCTCACAGTAGTCTATGCCATCTACTGCCAATATCTTTAAGGATAGACAATCAGCACAGTAGACTACTGGTACAGCATTATACTCATCATGCTTATGCTGCTCTTCTACTGTTCTTGAGTTGTTCATAAATCTGCTTCTTTATCCTGTTTTCCTTAGTATTAGTATTACTGAAAGGTCTCTTAGGATATGTAACTCCATAAGGGGTTACATGATTTCTTCTTATAGCCCTTCTAACACTCTTGAATTTACTTACTGCTTCATAAGTAGCTAAGTGTAAATAATCAGTTTCTCTAACTTCTTCCATAATGCCAGTTTTTATTTGTAGAATACCAAGTATATCTGCCCTCCCAAAGCAAACATACTAACAATGTCTTCTCTTGGTATCTCAAGCTCATTGACTTGAGCAACTATGTTCCTGACTGTCTGACCTACTATACAGGTCATTACCTTACTATCTTTAGCCATAGTCTTTAATTTGATTAGTTGCGGAGGTGGAAATCGAATCCACGGAGGTTGGCTTATGAGACCAACTTGAATACCAATTCTCCCCGCGATATTGAGTGGGATAACAGACTCGAACTGTCAAATTAACCTTGGAAGGGTTACATGTTACCATTACACTAATCCCACATATAGAGTAGATAATCAGATTTGAACTGACCCCTTGACATTGGCAATGTCATGTGCTAACCACTAACACTATACCTACATTTTGAGCCTCTGAAAGGACTTGAACCCTCAACCATCTGAGTACAAAACAGGTGCTCTACCATTGAGCTACAGAGGCAATTGGTACTCCCACTGGGAGTTGAACCCAGACAACCATTGCTGATTGACAGATTTTAAGTCTGTTGTGTCTACCATTTCACCATGAGAGCATTTCTTGTCAATAAGGTCTTATATCACATAAGTGGAATAAATAGTTATACTTATTGATATTCTGTATGAAAGTCTCACATTCTGAGGTAATACCTTTATATACAGTCTCTTGGGGAATCTTGTCATAAAAAGATAATGTACCTGCTTTAACTTCTTCAATGAAGTCTATAGCATTCAGTGCATCACTTGAAGTTCCCTTGATTACATTAGGCTGCATTTTACCAAGTATTCCCATATATCCCTCTGCAAGACCATCCTGATAGTCTGATATAACATCTAGGAACTCATCTAGGTAGACATGAATATTCTTCTTAGGGGCTGCCCAATGCAGGTTCTTACACTTAGTTTTCCAACCCTCCAGAAGGTTAATGAAGCTGATGAAGAACTGACTAGGGTTCCCATCTTGAGAAGTCTTGAACATCTCATCCATTAGCTGATTATCTAGAAAAACACTATCCATTCCTCTTATTCTTTATTTGATACTGCAAAGTTAAGTAAAATATTTAACCTGTGCAAGTAAATTACATTATTTAACTAAAATATCTGTACTCTCCAAGGGATTTGAACCCTTATGTACTTAGTACACTAGTTTCTAAGACTAGCCTGTCTACCATTCCAGCAGGAGAGTATAAGCTCTTATAGAGAGCTATATTCTTTTGTAGCATCAAAGCTAGGGCAAGCCTTATTAGCAAAGTCCCTGTGACCATGTACAGATGCTTGAGGGTACTTAGTCTTTAACTCCTTAAGTAACTTAACTAATGACTGCTTCTGCTCAGTAGTCCTAGTATCTTTAGGTGTCTTACCATCAGAAGCGCATCCTCCTATATAGCATACCCCAATAGAGTTAGTATTATGACCAGTGCAGTGTGCACCTATAATAGACTCATCTCTACCTATATGTATAGAACCATCTCTATATATTACATAATGATAGCCTATATCAGAGAAACCTCTTTGAAGATGCCACTGTCTTATAGTATCTACACTATAGTCTTTACCTTCTGGTGTAGCACTACAATGCACTATCAACTCCTTTATATTCCTCTTATTCACTGAGAGATTGAGCTTAGATAGAGTATTACCTCCAACAATACCATCCACTTCAAGACCATTAGACCTCTGGAAGTCTTTGACAGCTTCCTCAGTTAGAGGACCAAATATTCCATCTGCCTTTAGGTTCAACTTCTCTTGAAGAGTCTTTACCTCATTACCTCTACTACCTAGTTTAAGTACCATACCTTAATATATTAGTGGACATTCATAGAATCGAACTATGTTCTAGGGTTTTTCAGACCCTCGCAATGTAACCATACCTGCCCAATGTCCATATAGCTTATTCTAGTCTCTACCCTAGTCACTACTCATAAGCTAAGAGCAATCCTTGAAATCTAAGTGGGAAGTATAGGAGTCGAACCTATTCAACCAGAGGTGTCAGATTTACAGTCTGAGGCTATCACCGTGTAGCACACTTCCCATATTAGTTATTACAGTTCTTTATAGCAAAAGGGTTATTCCTTGATGATAGGAATACACCCTGTGGGAATCCAGCAGTAGTTAGTAGAACTTCTCTCTACATACCACTTAACTCCTCTCTTCACTAAATTAAGAACTCTTCTCATAACATATAAAATTTGAAGTTAAACACGTTATGTTCCCTCATAAGGAGTCGAACCTTACTCTCAGGATTAAAAGTCCAGAGCATCCACCATCAATGCTTTGAGGGAAGTCTTTTATGGAGGTTTCATCCTCCTAATGAGAGGATTTTCCCTACATATTCTCTAGTGCCTCCACAAGGGCTTGAACCTTGAGTCCACAGTTTAAGAGACTGTTGCTTTAACCAATTCAGCTATAGAGGCTTATATAGACTTGGAGGTGGGATTTGAACCCACGAATCTGAGGATTTGCAGTCCTAGCCATTGAACCACTCTGGTACTCCAAGATAGTACTGGCAGAGGGACTTGAACCCACATGCAACCTATTACCCTTTCTACTATGTATAAGACAGAGGGGATATGCCAGTATATTGGGGTGTCTGATGGGACTTGAACCCACACTACTCGGAGCCACAATCCAAGGCTCTGACCAATTAAGCTACAGACACAGTTCTGATGAGTGGACTCGAACCACTAGCTACTGCCTTATGAGAGCAGCTTTCTACCATTGAAATACATCAGAATATAGTTGGCATACATGGAATTGAACCATGATTACTACCTTATCAGAGTAGCTTCCTAACCATTAGAAGATATGCCAATATAGCTAAAGTGGCAGGACTCGAACCTACAACTGCTGGTTTTGGAGACCAGTGTTCTACCTATTGAACTACCTTAATATGCTGGGATGATAGGACTCGAACCTACTGTCCCTTGATTAACAGTCAAGTGCTTTATACCACTTAAGCTTCATCCCAATATGTTGCTCCTATTAGAATCGAACTAATGACCTTTTCCTTGTAAGGGAACTATTCTTAACCACTGAACTAAGGAGCAATGTAGGCTTTCACTGTGGAAAGCCTTTCTACACTAAGAAAAGTGTAGGTGTCCTAACAAACGCTCTAACACTATGAAACACGGAAACTAATGTGGAGAATGAGGGACTCGAACCCTGAACCTGACTTTGCAAAAGTCATGTGTTAGCCAATTACACCACAAACCCCATATGAGAGTATAGACTATCAACTCTCCTGTATGCAGTTGCCATTCATTCCATACTTTGTATGTCTTAAAGGTGACATCCCCTACCCTCTTGTACTGGGGTGAGCATCTTATTTCTATAAGAGTGTATAGTAGGCAGGACTCGAACCTGCATCCTCTGCATCCCAAATGCAGTGCCCCACCAATTAGGCTACTACTATATATTGCGGAGAGCATTGTACTCGAAACAAATACCTTATTAGGGTACTCACTATTTAGCAGATAGGACTATCACCTTGATAGTTTACTCTCCATTTCCTTTACCAAATATATCAAAAGAACACTTATTATTGCGGAGAGATGAGGTCCTGACCCCCAAGCATTTCACTGCTCCCATTGTTTTCAAGACAAGTCCCAGTCCCACTGAGTTATCTCTCCATTTGCCTACCTACCACTGTAGGACAGGACTTTTGTTTTGTTATAAGTGTGCAGACTATGAGGGAATCGAACCCTAACCTTCACATTGACAGTGTGATATGCAAACCATTACACTACATAGCCTATATAGTAGAGTCACTGGGAATTGAACCCAGATTTCTGCCTTGAGAGGGCAGTTACCTAACCATTAGTAGATGACTCCATTTAGTAGGGAAGTAAGGACTTGAACCTTATCCTTAACCTTGAAAGGGTTACGACCTAACCTATAGTCTACATCCCCATCTCTTAGTACCCTCTGATAGAATCGAACTATCATTCTAAGTTTAGAAGACTCATGTACTATCCATTGTACTAAGAGGGCATTCCTAGTTGGGACTAGAGGACTCGAACCTCTGCTATAAGAGCCAAAATCTCATGTGACTGCCACTACACCAAGTCCCATTCTGAATTACTTTGCAAAGATAAGTAAAATTTTTGAATCTACCAAACTTTACTATAAGAAGTTTAGTTACTAGAGTCCAGAAGAGTATTAAGTTAGGCATATTTCCATCTAAACCCTTTATAGACTCCCTTGTATTTGGTATTTTCTATATCTTTTCTATTATTCTCCCTACAAGCTCTATTTATACCAGACTTATCACATCCTATAGTTTCAGCAGCCCTAGCTGCATGACTATAGACAGCCAGCAACTTTCCGTCTAAGCTATACTGTAATATAGCTTTTCTATTACAGGTTAATCCAGCAGCTCTCCTATTACCTATTAAGGATTTGGATATATTTCTTCTGTGTTCTTTAGAAAGATGGTCTCTTTTAGGTCTCTTCTTAGCTCCCTCTATATAATGTCTTATTTGTTCTGAAGTTCTTCTAATACCATTATTATTCCTATATCCCCCTAATTGAATATTATAGCCAAAGTCAGGATTATTACTATGGTACTCTTTGATTAATTCTTTCTCTTTACACTCAGCTTCCTCTTGAGTTAACCCTGTATAAAGAATTTCATGTCTGATATTATCCCAACCATATTTAAGTATAGCATTGAAGAAGTGTGTGCAATTTTTATACCCTAATCCATTAGCCCATCTTCTCACAGGATTCATTCCAGTTATTCCTATATAGACTTTATCAACTGGAGAAGTGTGCTTATATACTGTATAGTTATTTGTTTCTGACATCAAATTCTCCCATTAAAATATACTCTGTATAGAAATGGAAGTAACCACTCTTCTTATCACATCCTATATAGTCATTTAACCAAGCATGGAGTATAGATGGTACTCCTATTACTATAAGGTATAGAGGACCTAACATCTTAGATTGCTTTACATGACCACACTCATGCTTGATAGTCATGCCTTGGTCTCTATAAGTCTGACTTATGAACACATACTTTCCCAGTGTTACAGCTCCCCCAGCCTTAACTAAGAATGCCTTAGCACCTACTGACTCTATATCATCATTACTTATCTCTGTAATGATACTATTCTTCTTGATGTTTTTCCATAGAACTCCTAGTAAGTTCTGTGGTAATTGCCATACCCAATCTGATAATAAGCTTCTTAACTTCATATTCTTAATCTTGGTTTATCTATTACGTGCAGCTTCATGTATGTAGGTTTATAATCCTTATACACCTCCTCAACAGCTTTCTTTCTACCAGTTCTTTTAGATAATCTCTTTATCTTATTATCCTTATCTTCTTTCCACTTCTTATACTTTGCAGTAGTCTTAAATTGCTCTACCATCTCCATATCATCTACAGTATAACATCTAGAAGATATACCTGATAATGCTAAACTTCTTTTTAATCTATTAGCCATAATTATCCTTATTCCTTAAGAGTTAAATTATCAATCTCCTTAATACATAGAGAGACCCTGTGGGTATTTGACCACTCACATTCCATTATATAGTCTGTTACCCCGGTTATTACTATTAGTTCAGACTCTCATTTATCTCTACATTCATACTATAAAGTATGAAGTCCTTGAAGTTTTGGCTAAGAGCAATGCTATATACTACTTTGTAATTTACTTCAAGTGGTTCTCTTACCTGTACCCTTCTTGATACCCTTTATTCTCTCAAGTTGGTGAGAACAAATAACCTCCTATATAATTGGGTCTATCTATGTTTTAAAGAGTTGATAAAGCTCTATAAGTATTTGCTATGTTCCTTACAATTGCAAAGATAAGTATAAAATCTAATATAACCAAATATTTTAAGAAAATTTAACTATACACTATGGTCTAGGTTGAATTTTTTTTTTAATTTTTTTTTTGAGGTACTTCATTGGTATGAGAGAGGTATAATATACTCACACCCCCCCTGCCTTTGGCTTGTTGGGGCTTATCCCCCGTGGGTTGAGACATCTAACTCCTATATACAGGGTGAGGGGACTAACTCTCGCCCTGTCTTTGATAACATTCCTATATGAAGAAGAATACTGTCATTGCAGTATTGGTGCTGGTAGTGCTGATACTTGCAGGTGTTACTCTCTACCAAAGTGAGAGACTGAGTGCTGCCAAGGCTTATATCTATGACCTTGAGACAGACTATCCTGAGTACATTGATACCACTTCTGGAGGTGATGCTTACTCAGAGTGGTATAACTAACTCTTTCCTTATAACTGAATAATTAACTTAGAACCTTATGGTGTATAGGTCAACCGTATCATATTATGAATTTGTTTTCTAATCTTAAGGTGTATGGTGGCAAGTGGTCTGAGAAGTCATCTCGGAAGTTCACTCAGGAAGAGCTTGCTCTTGTAGACAAGGCTCAGGTAGTTGAGAGTCAGTATGGCTCATCATGCTGCTTCTTCATGAAGAATGGTACTACCATGTATGTACCTATGTCTCAGGATGCCAAGTCTGAGGTAGGTGACATGGTAGACCTGTCTTCTGCTGAAATTATCACCCTTGAGAAGCAGGGTGAGAAGGACATTCAGCGTATCAGAGGCTAATAGTCCTAAGACCTCATAGGAGAGTGGGAGTAATCCTACTCTCCTTTATTTTTAATGTGGATAGTAAACAACAACATACAAGCTAAAATTATCTTTTCTCTTTCTTTCTTTGTATTATATATATATATATATATATATATATAATATTTCTTTCTTTCTCTTTTTAAGATAAATAAAAGTAATAAATATTGTTCTTTCTTTTGGTTCTTTTCTTTCTTATTGTTAAAAGAAGGCAATAAACTATTATATCATCCAGACAGTGACTAACTATGAGACAACAACATATGATTATATAGAAGAGGCACTAACTCCTCCCTTGATACTGGCTATACTATTTATTAGCTGACAGTAGAAGTAATAGTAGTAACTAACAACAACAAGATATGATATATTCAAGTATATCTTTAAAGCAAGGTCACTAACTCCCCCCTTGCCCTTGCCTTGCATAGCTAATGCTAATAGTAATAGTTGTGCATGTGCACAAACAACATTTATCAAATAACATCTAACATTTAGCACTATGAATTTATTCAGTAGTCTGAAAGTGTATGGAGGCAAATGGGCTGAAAAGTCTTCCAGAAAGTTTACCCAAGATGAACTTGCACTTGTAACTAAAGCCCAAGTGGTTGAATCTCAGTATGGTAACTCTTGTTGCTTCTTCATGGCTAATGGGACAACTATGTATGTTCCAATGAGCAATGATGCAAAGAGTGAAGTAGGTGATATCATTGACCTCAATGAGGCAGAGATAGTTACCTTAGAGAAAAGTGGTGAAAAAGACATCCAGAGAATCCGAGGATAGTCTCAGTAAAAGAGTATGTATCACACATTGTGGTACATAATTCTTTTTACTGTCTGTAAATAACAACAAAGTAGAGTGGCTTATATAGTCATCCTACTTTGCTTGTTACTTTTTAAATCAGTTATTCACTAAAAAGAATTAAAATTATGAGATACCTACTATCAGTATTACTATTTGTATGTGCCTTCTCTTATGTACAAGCTCAAGACTATAAGCAAGAAGGTACAACATTTGTACAAACAACAAGCAAGAGTAATAAAGCTACTAAGACTAAATATACATGGGAGAAAGATAGTATCAAATACCCAATCTATCTCTCGTCTAAAGGTAAAGCTTATATTATCAGAACATCAAAGAAAACTAGTAAGGAGTATAAGCAATACCTGCCAGACACAGTAGCAGAAACAATCAAAAAGAAGAAGTAATGACACTAGGGGAATGGTTAGGTATAGTCCTATGTACTGCACTTATAATAGGTGCAGTATGGGACATATCTACAGGATATAGCTCTAAAAACAAATAGCACTGTTATTAGATAATTTAATCTCAAGATGAGTAGTAACAATAAGACTCGCCTAAATGAAAATATACTGCGGGGTGAAACACCAATGAGAAGGTCAGACAAGTAGGCTCATGGAGTTGAAAGCAATACCAATGAATTGGTCAAAGCAGTACATTAGTAGAAAGGAACTCTATCAGCAAAGGTATATTAAACTGATACATGTAAAGAGTATGAGGTTTCTACCATCGAAGAAATACCTGAGGTAATCAACTCTAATAAGTACAGGGCTAAGGTGATTAGCATATATTGGTTAATGCAATAGTTATTCTATAAATAATATTTTGAATTACTATGCAAATAGGCTCAAATCCTATATCACCTACTATTTATTAACATATTAAATCCACAAGAAAATGAAGAAGTATATTGTTTATGACACCACTGGTAATCCAGTAGGTGTTCCTTTCAACACATGGGAGGATGCAGAGACCTATAAGATGATTTATGGAAGACCTGATTGGTTTATTAGGTTATCAATTATTCGTATAGACCGCAAGTCAACTGAGAGACAGAGAAGAGCTGTCTCATTTGTTGAAGAGTGGTGTAATATCTCATTTGAGGGTAATATAGATGACTTCTATGAGGTATCAGACTTCCTTGCAGACTATTTGGATATTGCTAAAGAGATTGCAGAAGATGCTACATCAGCATATTGGTCAACAATAAGTGATTAAGTATGATGGTAAAGAAGATATTGAAGAGTGTGTTACTATGGGTAACAATCTTCGCAGTAGTACTATTCATATCAGGAGTGGATAGCATAATAGACCAAGGCTATTTAATACCTTGGTTAGTAGTTTGTGTCATTCTATGCTACCTATGCTACAGGTATATATCTGAGGGTGAGTTGAACACTCTCTCAGGTGCCAAGTGGCTTGATAAGAAACTAGATAGCAGTGATAATTTTTAAGGTAATTTGATTGTTTTAGTCGTAAGCATTTAATTTTAGTTTGGGCAATAGCAATATTGCTACAGGAGACTGGTATGTGAATATAGGTTTCTTCTTTATACCTCTCAAGTAAGTCTTAGAACAATATACTTGAGAGGTATTTTATAATAAAATAACCTAAAAATTATATTAAAATTAGGAGTACAATTATTAGCTACATCATTATATGCTGAAACTCCATGTCCAGCATCACAATTGATTGAAGCAGATAATCTTAACACTCTTGTTTTTAAAGCAAAACAAATGATTCAAAACTTTAAAAATGAATATTGGTTAAAAGAAAACATTTATCCTTATCTATAATAAAATGAAACAAATAAAAACATGCCCTTTACCGAATAGTAAATGTACACACAAAATCAGTAGTAATTTAATGGAATCAGGATGTATTTTATACTCTGATATAAATTTGTGTAGCAAATGTACTAGATTTAGAAAGAAACAAAGTAGACATTCTATAATGCAAGTAAAGAAATATAGAGTTTATAGAAGTGCTGGATGTAAATTATAAATATTAATATTATGACAAGAGAACAAATTAAAGAATATTTGCCTTTGTTACAGGCATTTGCTGAAGGGAAACCTTTACAAAGATTATCGAAAGATGAATGGATTGATGTACTAGCAGATATTGGCTAAGGAAATAGTATAATCTTTTGTTGAACAATTGGATTGTTGATGTAATACTACTGGTGGAGAGAAATGCCTTCATAGTTCAAGGGACAGAATGACTCTCCCCTAAAGAGTAGATACTGGTTCGAGTCCAGTTGGAGGTACAATGTTTCACTTAATAGTTACATGATATGAAAACAATCTTAGTAGTTTATACTAACACTGCTCTGACTATCAAGCAGGTTAGTGACAGAAAGTTACAGAAGTATGCCTTCCGAACCGAGGAAGACCTCAAAGTAGGAGACATCATTGAGTCAAAGGCTTATACAAGCAAGTTGCAGGTAGTTGATGTCATTGACAATGATTATAAGTACTACAATGCATCTACTGGTGAGTTAAGGAATGACATCAACTCTACTAAGTGCTATCCTATAAAGAAGATAGTACTCAGAGAGGATGATGAACTTACTGTATATGCCAAGAAAGTAGAATAGTATACTTTAGAATAAGTCATTTTTAGTTCGGGTGACATATTGTCACACAAGCCCTGAGGTATGTGAATATATCAGGGCTACAAGCACCTATAGCTTAAGGGATAAAGCCTCTGCCTTCTAAGCAGATTATCTAGGTTCGAGTCCTAGTAGGTGTACTAGAATGTTAAACAATTAAATTATATTAGAATGGCAAAGATTGTAAACAATGGCAAGGGATTCAAGGTAATCAGCTTGTCAACAGAAGATGCTGCATCTCTAGGCTTTGGTCTATATGGTTCAGGTACTTGTGTCTGTATGCACTGCAACAAGAGTTGCTTAAGTGGGGACATCTACTATGTAGCAGTACTTAATGACACCATGTGCAAAGACTGCTATGAGGAATGGCTAAAAGATGCTAAGAGATACTCAGAAGATATACCTATTGAAGATAGGAACTTCAATTATTATAAGGAGATACTAGGCTTATGATTCCCCTTATAATAGAGTGTATGCTGCTTGGTATAGTAGCTGCACTGATAGGTATCTTCTATAACTACACTCTACAGAGTGGCTCTATATTCCGTAAGTTAGGCAGCTTACTTGACAAATGGTCAGAAGGTAATGACTTCAAGGCTTGGATTAGTAATTCTCTTGGTGCTTGTATATATTGTAGTACTACATGGATAACCATATTCATTATGATTAGCTATTGGCTGTCACGGGATAGTTGCCCAGACATAACTACTATGGTAATATGTACCTTAGCTGCAATAGGTGTGCAACACCTTATAATCAGAATATTTGTGGAACTTAATAGTAGAGAGTAAATTATGTATTTCAAAGAGGATGAACCAACAGGAGAGCTTATAACAACACCTCTTCCTGACTCTATTTATCAGGGTAGTTATTGGTATTAGAGTTAAATTTATATTAAAGATAAGTCATTTGTTTGGTAATATCAAACTTTTGACTTATCTTTGCAGTGTTCACTTAAAACATAGAGAAATATGTGTTCAAAAATCAATCCTAACTTAAAGCCTGCACCTAAATTTGAGGACACTCAATTAGCAGGTGGTTATGGTGCTTTGGCTGCAAGCCAGTCCAATGTAGCATTACTTAGAAGAGCAGTACTGGCTAATCTCCTTTGGGAGGATATAGCATACATGGATGGAGCTTCAGTAGCCGATGAAATCAAGAGGTTAATACCTCTATGTCCTGCTGAGGATGTATATAACATAGCTCTTGAGGCTAGGTTAATGCAGAAGCTGAGACATACTCCATTGTTCATAGCAGCGGAAATGTGCAAGTACTCTGAACATAAGTTATTTGTCAAGAACTTGTTACCTAGGATAATCACAAGAGCTGATATGCTTACTGACTTCTTGGCTATATATTGGGGAGATAAAAAACATCCCCTCTGTAATCAAGCTAAGAAAGGTCTTGCTTTAGCTTTCCACAACTTCAATGAATATAAGTTGGCTAAGTATGACAGAGATGCTGCTATCAAGCTCAGAGATGTGATGTTCTTGGTACATGCCAAGCCTAGAAATCAGTATGAGCAGGAATTGTTCAATAAGGTAGCTGAGAGAACTCTTACGCCTCCAGAGACATGGGAAGTCATGTTAAGTAGGGGTGATGACAAGAAGGCTACTTGGACAAAGCTCATTACAGAAGGTAAGATAGGAGGATTAGCTATGTTGAGAAATATAGCTAATATGAAGAAAGCTAATGTGGATAGAAAGACTATTCAAGAGGGTCTTAAGACATTGAGAAGCTCAATGCTGTTACCTCTTGACTTCTGGAAGGCTGCTAGAATGAACTTAGAATTTGAGAGAGAAATTGAGGATGCTATGATAGAGGCATATAAGAACTTGCCTAAGCTTCCTGGTAAGACACTATTCATAGTGGACGTATCAGGTTCTATGGGTTATTTAACCTCTGGTAATTCTCAGTTCAATAGGATGGACCAAGCCTGTGCTATGGCTATATTGGCAGCTAATCAGTGTGAGGACTATGAGCTTGTAGCTACAGCAGGTGATGACTATAAAAGATTAAATGCCTCAGAGTGGATTGAATATCCCAAGAGAGGTTTTGCTCTTGCTCCACAGATAATGAATACCAGACATAGGATTGGTGGTGGAGGTATATTCACCAGACAGTGCCTAGAGTGGTGTAAGGATAAGTTCAAAGGCAAGAAGTTTGATAGAATTATCATATTCTCAGACTCTCAAGACTGTGACTATCTTGAGAAGAAAGTACCTAAACCATTTGGTACATATAACTACATTGTAGATGTATCTGCTCATACAAGAGGAGTGAACTACAAAGGTGTATGGACTGCTGAGGTTTCAGGCATGAGTGAGCACTTCTTAACTTATATAGCTGCCCTAGAGGGTATTGAGAATAAGTTTGAGGAGCAGTAAGCAAACAAGAGCCTATTAGTGTATGTCAGAGTTACTTCAATAAATGTGATAATTTCAACACTCTGACGAGTGTTCTATAGGCTTTTAACTATAAAAGGTATCATTAGTGTAAGAAAGAGTTACTTCATGCGGTTTGAAAGATATATAATAAAACTCTTACTAAGTGTTCTATGATACCTTTAACGTGGAGGAGTTAGCTCAGATGGTAGAGCAGTTTGTAGAATCATACTCTAT
>ENA-OUQF01000085-OUQF01000085.1-human-gut-metagenome-genome-assembly--contig:-NODE-85-length-100598-cov-15.419691_pt1 | contig 100598 bp, 65 predicted proteins | sample MGYA00237947_ERZ548826 | MGnify/ENA primary metagenome ERZ548826 (study PRJEB26490, sample SAMN05194701) | human gut metagenome | biome: terrestrial biome; feature: human-associated habitat... | reverse complement strand
GAAAGTCAACTAAAATCAGGTATAAAAAACAAAACCGAGTCAACCTAAATCAGGAAAACACAGGCGGTACGGGAAACCCCGGGTTTGCCGTACCGGACTTTTACCCCGCCGGACTTTCACGCGCGGGAAGGCTCGGCACAGAAAACCCATGCTTTTCTGTGCCGAGCCTGCTGTATCGGTGTCGGGCTTCCGGTTCTTCTGCCACGGCGCGCAGGCTTTCCCCGTCGGTCTGCGCGGTGCGGCGGCATTCTGCGGGACAAACTGCGTGAAACTCCGGTCAGCCTCTGCGCCACAATCAAGGTATTATTTTTGATGTTGGTATTGAGCGCTGAAGAATAAGTTGCCTGAGGTGATGCAACCTGTTTTTAGCGATTACTTACACGGCGAAGACTTTGCTTTGTCCCGGTGGAGGCCATACTCCGGAAGGGGGCATAGTCCGAGAGGGGCCATAGTCCGGTGGAGGCCATAGTCCGGTGGAGGCCATAGTCCAGGAGGGGCGGCATAGACAACAGAAAGTGACAGAATCATCAGCATCAAGACCAAATGGTATTCTATTTTTCAGGTACTGGCAACAGTGAACATGTGGCGCGCCGGCTGGCGCAGGCCACGGGGGAAACTTGTGTCTCAATGACAGACTGCGTGAACGATGGCGAGTTCACATTTTCCCTATGCCCTGACGAGCGTGTCGGTTTCGTGGCCCCGGTATATTTCTGGGGGCTTCCCGACATCGTCGTGAGATTTATGGACAAGCTGAGACTCACAGGCTTGCACCGGAATTTCATTTACCATACGGTCACATGCGGCACTACCACGGGACAGGCTCATTACATGATGCAGAAGATCCTGAAAGGCAAAGGTTTGTGGCTTGATGCGAAATATAGTGTAAGGATGGTGGATGTCTGGACTCCTATGTTTGATCTGTCAAATCACGAGAAGTGCTTGCGCAAAACCTCCGGGGCGGAAAAGCATATCGACAAGGTGGCGGAGATGGTCGTGTCCCGCAAGGCCGGCAACTACGACCGTCTGAGCCTCGTGCACTGGCTGGCTAAGTGGTATTACCGCACCTACGAGAATCAGCGCGGGACGAGGCATTTCCATGTGATGAAGGACAGGTGTACGGGTTGCGGGCTATGTGCCCGCCAATGTCCGGAGCATGCCATAGAGTGCAGGGACGGTCATCCGGTCTGGGTCAAAGAGAAATGTACTCTGTGCCTGAAATGCCTGCACCACTGCCCGGGGTTTGCCATACAATACGGCAGGCACACGATTAACCATGGACAGTTCGTATATCCGGCAAAACCGGGAAGCGGAAAGTAGAAATCTTCTTCTTGACATCCTGCCCGTAGCGGGCAGATTTCCGTCAGGCTCGGTCACGGGCACCCTCTCCAGACAGCGTTCTGCCGGGGGGACGCAAGACCGACCCGCCCTGGCAGACCCCCTCGGTCACGCGATATCCGACAGGGTGCGCTGTAGGGCATCCTCACGTGACCGAGCCTGACGGATTCGTCAAAACGCGGGGGCGGATCCCCGGAGGACGCGCCCCGTCGCCGTCAGTTGGCCGGCTTCTCGCCAGGCTCGAAGTCCCAGATTCTCGGGTTGCCGTCGAACCTGTCAAGCGGGAAGGCGTACTTCTCGAACGCGGTTACGATTGGCTTTGCCACGTGCGTCCTGTCATCGAAAAAGCCCCTGCCGGCAAACATCGGCTCCCACCAGAAAACGCCGAGCCCCATGTGGTCCGGAGCGGCCATGACAATCTCGTTGACAGCCTGGAACCACTCCTTCTGCCCCTCCGGAGTCTCCGGAAGCGGCCCTCTCTCTCCCTTCTTCTCGAAGTATCCGGACGGCTCCGAGTAATACCCGGTCTCTATGACTATCACTGGTTTTCCGAATTTCTTGATGGTATAATAGAGGTTGTCCCTGAGATCCATGAGGGTCCCGTGTGACCACGGATAGAACGAGTAGCCGATGATGTCATAGTCCATCTTGTACTCCTGCATCTTCGTGAAGAAGGTGTCGGTGAAATCAAGGTCTCCACCGAAATCGACATGAAGCATCACCCGGATGGACGGGCTGACCTCACGGATCGCCTTCGCCCCGGCGCTGATATACTCCGTGAATTCCTTCCAATGGCTGAGGTGCTTCTTCTCCTCGCCGTAATAGACGCGCCCGTCGGGCCAGAAGGCCCCGTTGCTGATCTCGTTGCCGACCTGCACTATCTCAGGGCACACCCCGTTCTCGTCAAGGGTGGAGACCACGTGATAGACATAATCATGGAAAGCCGCGACCCTTTCCGCGTGTGACATGTCTTTGAATGACTTCGGCATGGGCTGGGTCATGGGATTCGACCAGCCGTCCGCCATCATGAAGTCCAGCGCGAAATGATAGTTGTGCTCCTTGAGTTTCCGGGCCCCTTCAAGCATGTTGTCCAGCCCTTGGCCGAGGCGCGAAGGTTCGTTGCAGACCATCAGGCGCCCCCAATTGTAGCCGTGGTCCGCGAATATCTGCCACGGAGACTTCTCGGTGCCGTCTATGTCATAATATGCGGCTCCGGCATGTTCAGCCCGGTTGACGAACGAGAGGTCAAGCCCGAAGGCATAGGGGTTGTCGAACGGCAGTTGGCCTTTCGGGAATGAGACATCGCTCTGCGGGCTCTTGCACGCCACCATCGAGCCGGCGAGCATGATTGAAAGGAAGATCTTTTTTATATATTGGCACTGTTTCATCTGGACAGTAATCTGTGTGGTTTATAAATTATTTCAGCGTCTTGCGGAGCGGGAGTTTGCGCAGGCCCCGTATGCCTTTGACGACACTTTGGGCGTTGCGCTCGGCTCCGAGCTGCGAAGAGTGGGTGTGGTCGCGCTGGAAGTGCTTGTCGGCCTGGTCTGCCGGCAGTTTGTCGAGGGCCGCTGCGGAGATTTCGTTGAGGTCGATAAACCAGGCTCCGGCCTGCTCTGCGGCCTCGCGGCTCCATTCCTTGTAGTCCTTGTCGCGGAGGATCTTGCCGTCCTCGCCACGCATGTTGCGAGGAGTGATGCTCAGGACGATAGGCGTGGCGCCCTTCTCCCTGGCGTCGAGGCAGAACTTGCGGATGTACCAGCCGAAACTGTAGATTCCTTCGTTGAGGCCTGTCGGCTCCATCTTCATCAGTTCCTTCTCGTCACCGTTGCCCTTGAGTTCCCCGCGTGCCTTGCCGGTGTTGATCGGGCCGCCGTCGTTGTGCCCGAACTGGATCAGCACATAGTCGCCCGGACGCAGTTCGTCGTAGACGACATTCCATCGTCCCTCGTCCAGGAAGGTCCTGGCACTGCGCCCTGCCTTGGCGTGGTTGTCTACGGATATCTTCTTGGGGTTGAAGTACTTGCTTATTACCTGGCCCCAGCCGACCATGCCGCTCTCAGGGGTGTTGTCAATCTTGCCGGTGGAGTCCCCTATGATGAAGAGCACCGGCTTGCCTTCCTCCCTCAACGCGCTTTCGTAGCGCTTCTCCGGGAGGAGATAGGAGGCGAGGCCGATGTCAGGTCGCTTGCGCAGTTCCTGGGCGAAGGTCTCGGCGTTGATGACAGCCCCGAAAGATGATGGGTGGATGTGGTCGCTGTAGTAGAGATATTCCACCTTGGCGGAGTCGAAGACATTGTTGTACTTGTCGCAGATTGCGCTGTTGAAGTCGATGAACGGCACCCCTTTCTCCTCTGCGACCGCCTTGATCACCTCGGTCTTGTCAGTGCTCGGGTGAATCTTGCCGTCCTCGCCGCGGCCCTTGCGTGAAGTGAGCGAGAGGAGCAGCGGATTGGCTCCGCGTGCCCGGATCTCGTCGACATAGATGCGCAGGTATTCGCCGTAGGTGTAGATCCTCTCGCGTGTGCCGTTGCCCGGGAGAATCACCTCGGTGTATTCCTTGCCCGCTCCCGGAAGAAGGCCGCGGAAACGCCCGTCAGCCATCTCGCGGCCGCCGCTGCGGTCGTTGTGCCCGAGCTGGATGATGACCCAGTCGCCCGGCCTCATCGCGTGCAGGGCAGGGAAGAGCCAGGTTTTGTAGAACGAGCGGGTGCTCTCTCCGCCGAGGGCGTGGTTCTCTACCGTTATCCGGCTAGTGTCGAACCAGTTCTGGATGAAGTAGCCCCAGCCCCACTGGCCGTTGCTGCCGTTGCCGTCGACCTCGGTGCGCATCGTTGAGTCTCCGATAAGGAAGAGCACGGGGTTGTCACCCTTGCGGTGCGAGCCTGGTACGGGGCGCTCGGTATAATATCTGTTGAGGCTGTCGAGCACGGTGCCGAAGTCGGCCCCTGTCGCCTTGGCGAGTTCGCGGGCTTCAGATGGGATCCTGCGGAACTCCGCATCCGGATCGAGTATGCCCGTCTGGGCGAAGCAGGCAGCCCCGCAAAGGAGCAGCGCCGCACTGGTCAATATATTGAGTCTCATATCAATACTTAAGGTTTACGACTTTCTCTGAATCCCCGTTGACCGGCACGACTGTGAAACTGTAACTGTTGTCCACGCTCTCGTCGATGATGTAGCGAGGGTTGATCGGGGCTCCCCATGAGTTGTCTCCGCCTATGCCCATCATCACCTTGTCGATGCAGAGCTCCACATAGTCACGCGGCTTGATGTCGTTGATGTGGGTCTGGCGGCGTCCGTTGGTCACGTCGACATCCTGGTTGTTGTAGTAGTTGGTCTGTACAGGGCGGCCGCTCTCTGCGGAGTCGAAGTCTTCCACGGAGGAGCGCAGCGCGTTGAACTCGAAGCTGCCGTCGGCCACCACCGCGAGCCCCTTGCCCGAGCCGTCCGTGAATGTGGCCCAGCGCACATCGGTGCGGTGCCCGTTCTCCTGCGGTCGGATGTACGGGAAGTACATCTCCTCGGCCGTCGTCTCATAGATTCCGAGCAGTGATCCGGTCTTGCGGTCCCAATAATTCTCTCCTTCGCCGCGTCCGTAGTAGCTGACATTGTGCATGGAGACAGGAATCCTGAGTCTCAGGCCGATACGAGGCAGGGTAGGGCGGTCCCTGCGTGCCTGGCTGTCGCCTGAAGGCTGCACGGCGGAAAGGGTGGCGGCGATGCGCACCGCTCCGTCCGGACGTATGGTGTAGGTGACGGTGAAGTCTCGCTCCATCTGTCTGTAGACGGCTTTCACTATGGCGACCCCGCCTTTCGCGCGGCCGCTGAGCGAGGTGACGTTGAACTCCCCGGATGCCTTCTTCCAGCCTTCCGAGCGCGCCGGGAGGCGGTTGCCGTAGTCGTTGTCGGTCGGTCCTCTCCAGAAGTTCGGCCTGAAACCGAAGTCTTTGTCAATATACTCCGTGCCGTTCACCTTGTATGAGCTGACTGCGCCCTCCCTGCGGTCGAACACGAACTCTACCGCATCGCCTTTGACGGTGAGGGACGACCCGTCGTCGGTGATGTTGAACTTGCCCTTGGCTGTGGCCGCGGCAGGCTTGACGCCTTCGCAGCCGAGGCTGAACTGCTCGTATCCGGCCACGTGGCCCTTGCTCAGGCCGAGGCTGGCGTTGCGCACGAGAGCCTTGACGGTGAGGAGGTATTCCACTCCCGGTTTGCGTTCACCCGTCCTGAACGGTATGGTGGCGATGCCGCTCTGCTCCGGCTCCACGTCCGGGCCTGCGAAACTGCCCCTGTCGATGACGACCCCGTCGGCCGTCACCTCGAAGCTGTAGTCATACTCGTTGAGGTTGGTGAAGAAGTGGCGGTTGGTGATCTTGATCTTGCTCCTGGAGAGGTCCTCGGCCTCGAAGAGGAAGTTCTGGTAGACCTTCTTGACCTCGGTCATGGCAGGGTGAGGCTTCCTGTCAGGGGAGATGAGCCCGTTGCAGCAGAAGTTGCCGTCGGACGGGGTCTGGAACCCGAAATCCCCGCCGTAGCTCCAGAACCCGCCGTCGCGGTCCACCCAGAATCCCTGGTCCACCCAGTCCCAGATGTATCCGCCCTGCATCTGGCGCGCGTTGTAGAACACGTTCCAGAGATCGACGAGGTCGCCGGTACTGTTGCCCATGGAGTGGGAGTACTCGCAGGCGATGTATGGCTTGGTGAGCTTGCGGCTGTCCGTCGCCTTGAGGCTGGACTCGCTCGGGTACATCGGCCATATGATGTCTGTGTCGCGCTCGCTGCCTGCGCCGCCATATACAATAGGGCGCATTTTCTCTTTGGCGCGGAGCACATCGTAGCAGTTGTAGAAGTTGACGCCGTTGCTGCACTCGTTGCCGAGGGAGAATATCACCACGCAGGCGAAGTTCTTGGTGCGCTCGTACATGTTGAGTTCGCGCTCAAGCTGCAGCGGGTAGACGCTCGGGTCGTTGGCGAAGCCTCTCCATCCGTGGCTCTCGACATTGGCCTCGCTGCAGACATAGAAGCCGTACTCGTCGCAGAGCTCATAGAAGCGGCGCTGCTGCGGATAGTGGCTGGTGCGGATGGCGTTGATGTTGTGCTGCTTCATCAGGTCGAAGTCCTTGCGCATCACCTCCTCGGACACGACATGTCCGCTGTACGGGGCGTGCTCGTGGATATTCACTCCCTTGATCATCACGCGCTTGCCATTGATGTAGTAATCTGTCCCCACTATGAATGAACTGCGGAACCCGACCTTGTGGGAGGTGTATTCGATAGTTCCGTCCGGGTTGGTCACGGCGAGCAGGGCTGTATAGAGCGACGGTTTCTCCGCGCTCCATGCGTCCGCGTTCATCACGCAGTGGCTGAACTGGACATAGTCTCCCGCGGTGAGGTCGTCTCCGGTCGGGTCGACGTATGCCTTGCGGGTCTCGCTCCATATGGTCTTGCCGGAAGGGTCGAGGAGGCTGAGGTTCAGCTTCACCTTGCCCGTGGCGCCGCCAAGATTGGCGAGCTTGACCTTGTAGTCGAGCATGCCGTGCTTGAATGTCGGGTCGAGAGGAGAGTCCACCACGATGTCCCTGATGAGGATCTGGGGGCGGGAGGTCAGGTAGACGTCGCGCTCGATGCCGCTCACTCTCCAGAAGTCCTGGCACTCATAGTAGCTTCCTGTCGACCAGCGGTGCACTTCAAGCGCCAGCAGGTTCCTGCCCGGCTGGAGGTACGGGGTGATGTTGAACTCTGCCGGGTCCTTGGAATCCTCGGTGTATCCGGCCTTCTGCCCGTTGACATAGAGCCAGCAGGCCGACTTGACTCCTCCCAGCTGGAGGAAAACCTCGCGTCCGTCCCAGTCGGAGGGCACGGAGAACCACATCCTGTACGCTCCCCCCGGGATTTTGTCGGGGAAGGCCGGCTCTTTCTTGGCTCCGGTGTTCGGGTCCATCTCGAAAGGGGAGTTGATGTAGATAGGAGTGCCGTAGCCGTTGAACTCCCAGTTGGAAGGGACTGCTATGCGCCCCCAGGCGGAGTCATCGTAATCGTTTGTCCAGAAGTTTTCCGGGAGCTCCCTGAAATCCTCGGCATAGGAGAAGTTCCACTCCCCGTTGAGGCATTTGTAGTATTCCGAGCCGGAGTAATCAGCTTGGAGGGCCTTTTCGCGGCTTCCGAAGAGCATGTAGTCGGCATGCGGGTATTCCTTGCCCCAGGCAGGGACGGAGCGGTCTTTCCACTCGTCCTGAGCCGAAGCCGACAATGCCATGGCCGTCAAGGCCACAATGGTAAAAACGGTTCTGTTCATCGGTTATAAGTGTATTTGTAGTTATCCTCTTATGCTTATGTTGAAGCCTTCGTCCAGAAGTGGCTTGACCAGCTGGCGCATCTGCTCCTCGTTGAACTTTTCCAGCCCCTGCTGTGGCGTCGGCCTGGCTATGGTGTACACCATAATCTCGCGAGGGCGCAGGTCTCTCACGATTTGCATCCACCCGTCCAACACTTCCGGGCTGGAGGAGTCGAAGTCGCTGCTCTTCAGGAACATAGTCTGGAGGACGAAGTCGCCGCCGAAGCCTCTGAGGGCATCGGCCACCTTGAGAGGGTCGTAGCCCGGGGCGGGATTGTTGATGCGTGCGGCGAGCTCAGCCGTCGGCGCGTCGATTTTCATTATCGGGTTGTCTACCTTGCGCAGAGCCTTGAAAACCTCCGGTATGTGGGCTCTGGTGGCGTTGGAGAGCACTGACACGGCGGCTTCAGGATAGTAGCGGCCGCGCAGCGCGAGGGTGTCGTCTATTATCTGCGGGAACTCCGGGTTGAGGGTCGGTTCCCCGTCTCCTGAGAATGTGATGGAGTCTATCCCGACCCCCTCGGCCCTCAGGCTGCGGAGCTTGTCCTCAAGCGCGTTCCGGACATCTGCCGCGCTTGGCAGAGTCTTGTCCTGCAGGCCGTCGCGGTTCCAGCCGCATTCGCAGTAGATGCAGTCGAAGTTGCATATCTTGCCCTTCTGCGGCAGCAGGTTGATGCCCAGCGACGAGCCGAGGCGGCGGCTGTGGATCGGTCCGAACACTGTCTCTTCCCTTATCATGGTCTCTAGAATTTTCCGTCTTTGTTGGCCTCCTCTATGCTCTGGTAGAGGTAGGTCGGGTAGTTGCCGTTGAAGCATGCGAGGCATAGCTCGCTGCGGTGCCCGGCTTCATAGAGGGCGGCTTCGGAGAGGAACGCCACGGAGTCCGCTCCGAGCAGTTCCTGCACCTCCTCGATGCTCTTGTGGGCGCAGATGAGCTCCTCGTAGGTGGATATGTCCACTCCGTAGAAGCACGGTCTCTTGATCTGCGGGCTGGCGATGCGCAGGTGCACTTCCTTCGCCCCGGCGTCCTTGAGCATCTTCACTATCCTCCTGGATGTGGTGCCGCGCACGATGGAGTCGTCGATGAGCACGACTCTCTTGCCCTGCACGATGGTCTTGACTGCGGACATCTTCATCTTCACGCCTTTCTCCCTGAGTTCCTGGGACGGCTGGATGAATGTGCGCCCGATGTATTTGTTCTTGATGAGCCCCATCTCATAAGGCAGGCCCGCGGCTTCGGCGTAACCCATCGCGGCGCTGAGGCTGGAATCCGGCACCCCGACCACTATGTCCGCGTCGGCCGGCGCCTCGCGGAAGAGGAGCTTGCCGCTGAGTTTCCTGAAATTGTGCACGTTGCTGCCCTCGATGTCGCTGTCCGGGCGGGAGAAGTAGATGTACTCCATCGCGCACATATAGTGGTGGTAGAAGTCCGAGTAGCGGTTGGAGCGGAGGCCGTTGTGGTCTATGGTGACGATTTCGCCCGGCTCGATGTCCCTGATGTACTGTGCCCCGATCACATCGAATGCGCATGTCTCGCTGCTCACCACATAGCCGTCGCCGAGTTTCGCCAGCGAGAGCGGCCTCAGACCGTGCTTGTCGCGGCAGACATAGATGCGCTTCTCCGTCATTATCAGGAACGCGAACGCTCCCTCTATCATGTTGAGGGCCTCGCGTATGGCGAATATTCTCGGGTGCTTGCGCTCCCTGGTGTCCTTGCGGATGAGGTGTGCCAGAATCTCGCTGTCCGACGATGACTGGAAGAGGCTTCCGTGGTCTTCGAGGTAGCGGCGCAACTGGGCGGAGTTCACGAGGTTGCCGTTGTGCGCGAGGGCGAAGTCCCCGGTGTTGTGGTGGAAAAGAAAAGGTTGCACATTCTCTATGCCGCCGCCGCCCGAAGTGGAGTACCTGACATGTCCTATGGCCATTGAGCCCGGGAGGGAGGCTATCTTGTCGCCGTTGAAGACTTCCGTTACGAGGCCTTCTCCCTTGATTCTCTTGAGGACTCCGTCATCGTTGCGTGCGACGATGCCGCATCCTTCCTGTCCGCGGTGCTGAAGGGCGTGAAGCCCGTAATAGACCAAGTTGGCGGCATCCGGGACCCCGTAGATGCCGAATACTCCACACTCTTCGTGAAGTTCTCTGTCAGGGTAATTCATAGAGACAAATGTAGCAAGATTTTTTCGGATACTGAGAAAAAACATCTAACTTCGTGCGATAATGTTTTCTCAAGTTTCAAAATGAAAGCGATAGTTACCACCGACTTCAAGTTTCCGGGCCAGACAGCCAAGTATCAAGGCAAGGTCCGCGATGTGTACAGCATCGGAAAGGATTATCTCGTCATGGTCGCCACCGACCGCATCTCAGCCTTCGACGTAGTGCTCCCCGAGGGAATTCCTTACAAGGGACAGGTGCTCAATCAGATAGCATCCAAGTTCCTGGACGCCACCTCCGACATCATCCCTAACTGGAAGCTCTCCGAGGTCGATCCTATGGCCACGGCCGGTCTGCGCTGCGAGCCGTTCAAGGTCGAGATGGTCATCCGCGGCTATCTCACCGGACACGCCTGGCGCGAGTACAAGGCGGGGAAACGCAGCCTCTGCGGCGCGGCCCTTCCGGAGGGCATGGTCGAGAACCAGAAATTCCCTCAGCCTATCATCACTCCTACCACCAAAGCCGCCGAGGGCCACGATGAGGACATCAGCCCGGAAGACATAGTGGCGCAGGGCATCGTCAGCGCCGAGGACTACGCCCAGCTGGAGAAATACACCCGTGCCCTCTACGAGCGCGGCTGCGAGATGGCCGCAGACAAGGGCCTCATCCTCGTGGACACCAAGTACGAGTTCGGCAAGCGCGACGGCAAGATCATCCTGATGGATGAGATCCACACCCCGGATTCATCCCGCTACTTCTATTCCGAGGGCTACGGGGAGCGCCTCGCCAAGGGAGAGAGGCAGCGCCAGCTCTCCAAGGAGTTCGTGCGCGAGTGGCTCATGTCCGAGGGCTTCAGCGGCCAGGAGGGACAGAAAGTGCCGGAGATGACCCCTGAAGTGGTGGCCGGCATCACGGCGAGGTATGTCGAGCTCTACGAGCATCTCACCGGCGAGAAGTTCATCCCTGCCGAGTCGGGTGACGCGCTCTCGCGTATCGAGGCCAACATCAACGCGTTCCTTTCCAAAAACGAGGCTATATGATAGACAGGTATTCCCGTAAGGTGATGAGGGACGTCTGGACTGAGGAGAACAAGTTCGGCGCCTATCTCGAGGTCGAGATCCTCTCCTGCGAGGCATGGAGCAAGCTCGGGGTCATCCCGGCGGGCGATGTGGAGAAAATCCGCGAGAACGCCAGGTTCGACGTGGACAGGATCAAGGAGATCGAGGAGGTCACCCGTCACGATGTGGTGGCGTTCACCAGGGCTGTGAGCGAGAGCCTCGGCGAGGAGCGCAAGTGGGTCCATTACGGTCTTACCTCCACCGATGTCGTTGACACGGCGAACGGCTACCTCATCAAGCAGGCGGACGCCATCCTCCTCCAGGACATGGAGGAATTCCTTGAGGTGCTTCGCCGCCGGGCGATAGAGTTCAAATCGACTCCTTGCATCGGCCGTACCCACGGCATCCATGCCGACATCACTTCCTACGGTCTCAAGTGGGCGCTGTGGTATGAGGAGATGAAGCGCAACATCGAGCGTTTCAAGTATGCCAGCCAGGGCGTCGAGGCGGGGAAGATGAGCGGTGCCGTCGGCAATTTCGCCAACATCCCGCCGTTCATCCAGGACTATGTCTGCGAAAAGCTCGGCATCAATTCGGCCAACATCTCCACGCAGGTGCTTCAGCGTGACCGCCACGCCTATTATATGGCTACCCTGGCTGTCATAGCCGGGACGCTCGAGCAGATGGCGACGGAAGTGCGCAATTCGCAGCGTACCGAGGTCAGGGAGTCCGAGGAGGCTTTCCGCAAGGGACAGAAGGGTTCCAGCGCCATGCCGCACAAGAGGAATCCGATCTCTTCGGAGAATATCTGCGGCTGCGCGCGCGTGATGCGCGGCTACATGGTGACAGCCTGCGAGAACGAGGCTCTCTGGTATGAGAGGGACATTTCGCATTCTTCCACCGAGCGCATCATCCTTCCTGACGCCACGGAGCTTCTCGACTATATGCTCTGCAGGTTGAAGGGCATCCTTGAGAATCTTGTCGTCTATCCGGAGAATATGCTGGAGAACATCTACAAGACCAAGGGAGTGATCTTCGCGCAGCGGGTGATGAATCTCCTCATCTCGAAGGGGCTCTCACGCGAGGAGGCTTATGACACGGTACAGCCTGTGGCTATGAAGGCTTGGACAGAAGGTCTTGACTATCAGACTCTCTTGAAGGACAACGAGAAGGTGATGGGGCTTGTCAGCACCGATGAGCTTGAGTCCTGCTTCACGCTTGACTACTATTTCAAGAACGTCGACTTCATCTTCGACCGGGTGGGAATCTAGCGTGGTCGCTCTTGGGCGCACGCGTTTTCCGTCAGTGTCGGTCATGGACACCCCCTCCAGACTGCGTTCTGTTGGGGGTGGTCTCGACCGACCCACCCTGCCAGGCCCCCTCGGTCATGCGTACCCCTATCTGAGCGCGCTCCAGGGCATGCGGGCATAACCGAGGCTGACGGAAAAGTCGGGAGCAGGGAGTTGTCAACCAGTATACGGTGCAACAAGCTCCAAAGTGTAGGCCGATTTCAAATAAGGTCAATATACAGAGCGTTGTTGAGGGCAATCACGCGGAAGTAAATTATCTGTGCGTCTCCCGGAATTCTTTCGGCGAGTAGCCTACGATGTTCCTGAAGGCTCTGTTGATGTTTGTATTGTCCTTGAAGCCTGCCATCAGCGCGATATTGAAGATTGGCAGGTCAGTCCGGACAAGCAGCTCCTTCATCCGTTCAACCCTCATTTCGAGGAGAACCCTGTGTATGGTCTTGTCTCCATAGGCATTCTTGAAACGCATCTCCACTGAACGCCGCGACAGAGGAATGTCGCGTATGATGTCATTCACTCCGATATCCTCGGTGAAGTGCTTTTTCATGAAATCAACAACTCTCTTTATATATTCGTCTGAAGTCTGCAAACGAGGAGTCGATTCTCGCTCGACAATTCCTGCCGGACTGTGGAACAGAATGTCGCTGTCCCCATCCCCGGTATCGAGTTTGTCATTGATGTACTGGCCGATGCGATATCCGACTCTTTCAAACTCCAACTCTATGGTGGAGATTGTCGGGGAGGTGATGTTGCAGGTGAAGGAGTCGTTGTCGACCCCCAGTACCGAGATATCCTCCGGAATCCTGAGCCCGCTGCTTATGCAGACCTCAATCAGCATCTTTGCGTTGACATCGTTGCAGCAGAAGATTCCTGCCGGTTTGGGCAGTTTTTGAAGCCAGTCGCGCATCGCCATCCAGTCCTCTCCGCTGTCATCGGAATAAAAACCGGGTATGATTCTATCTCCGGCACTTGTCTGGTACGCCCTTATCCGTTCATCAGACCACACTACGCCCTTGAATCCGCAAAAGGTCAGATGCATGTCTGCATACCTGAGAAAAAACCCTGCCGCCATCTTCCCTACAGCGTCATTGTCGCAGTGGACTATCGGGAAACCTGTCACCATCTCCCTCCTCTGATAGAGCACGACAGGTATTCCAAGCTGTTTGGCTATTGGGACATCGATTCCCTTCCACTGCCCAAAGATGGCGTCAATCTCAAGATCGTGTACCATGCTGACTATCTTCGAGATGTGGCACGGGCTGTCGCGTATTGCTGGCGGAACCTGATAAAACCTCCATCCGCCACGGCTGTTTGAGAAGCGGGATAATCCCTTGACGAGCAGCCGTGCCGGTTCGCGGGACAAGTCCCCGAGAAGCAGAACATTTATCATGTCGCAAATATAGGCATTATTTCGCAAAACGTATAATAACATTCGCAGTGGTTCGTATAATGTCTTGATGCCAGTACTAACTTTACCGCCAAATAAGTAAGCGGCAAAAAATAAGTTGCCAAAGGTGATGCAAGTTATTTTTTAACGATTACTAAAATGTGTAAATGACACATAATTGATGATGCTGATGAAACAGAGAATTATTATAGGTGTGTTGCTTGCCTTTGCTCTTTTTTCCTGCTGGGCGCCCGACGGAATGCGTGAGGAGGTCCCTTTCCTCAAGCCGGAACTAAACGAATTGACGCTTGCGGGAGACAACATGGACGGCAGCCCGGTACGTGACACGATAACCCTTTCCTCGAACAGGAGCTGGAACGCTTCTCTTCCCTCCGGGGCGGATTGGCTGGAACTGGAAACCCTTGAAGATCTTAATCTTGAAGAACGCACAAAGAATGTGCGCATCGCGCTGAAAGCGTCCGATAACAGGGGGCTGAGGAGGAGTGCAAGCATCCTTTTCTCCGCATCCGGACTTTCCGAGTCCGTTGAGGTTATTCAGAACTCAAGAACTCCACGGCTGGATGTCAAGGAGAAAAGCGACTACGGTTCAGTCTCCCCGGATGCCGCAGTATATCCTCTCACCATCGTTTCAAACATGGCGTGGACGGCGGAGGTCGCAGCATCATCGACAGAGTACGCGAGCCTTGACCGCAATTCCGGTGAAGGCAACGGCACCGTCAACATCTCTTTGGCGGAGAACGGGGACGCTGTCAACTCAAGGACAGCCGAAGTTGTGTTCAAGGCCGAGGGCTGTGAGGATGTCATCGTGACATTTGTTCAAAGCCGGGGTGTGCCGTATTTTCGCTTTGCCGCCGAAAGCGCTGTGGCTGATGCCTATCCGGCATCGCTCAGCTACACGATATCTTTCCAGACCAACAGCAACTGGAGCGCAGCGATAGAGGGCGTCGACGGGTTCTCCTCGGCAAGGCTGGGGGCGGATTCCGGTACGCGAGAGGACTCTTCCGTCAAGGTTTACTTCACACCGGCGACATGCTTCGGCAAGACCGCCTCTCTCAAGGTCAAGTTCACCCCTGAAGGAGTGGAATCCAAAGTATTCGAAGTCCGTCAAGAACCGGCGATAGGAATCGTGCTTTTCGATCCGGAGACTGGGGCCGCTGTAGAAGAGGCTTGCTGGCCGTTCAGCTATCCGTCCAGAGCGGATATTCCGTCGACTTCCCAGAAAAACGACAATGACCCGTACTATCAGAAACTCAAGGACCTTGAACTCCTGAGCGGATACAGGGCAGGTCTTTATTCAAGTGCGGGTTTGTGGTATATTCCATCGTCCGGGCTCAACTTCGGCGGGAAACCGGCCGGCTCGTACCTCACGGCTCCTGCCGTGGAAGGACACAGGCTCGTCAAGGTGCATTACCGTTGTGCGAAGGCATGGCCGAAGAACCTCTCCTTGTCCGTATGCGGCAAGGACAAGGAGACCCCTGTCGGCGGTGGCGAGCAGATTCCGCTCCCGACCAAAGTGCAGGAGTACACATGGGAACTCAGCGGAACTGATGCCGGGACGGAATACTATCTTGTTTCTTCGGGCACGGCCAACTTCTTCATGGCTGAAGTGATTTTCTATTATGAATGAGAATACAATGAGACGAATGTTGAAATATATGCCGCTGTCTGTCGTTCTTGCAGTCCTGCCAGTGATGACCGTTGCGCAGACGCCTCGTGACACGATGCGGGTGGACAAGTCGCTGTGTGATTCTCCTGCACGCTTTATTTCCGGGAGGATTTCCGGGGTGCAGGTAGGCGAATTCAATGGCGATGCGACATCCGGGGCCAACATACTGGTGCGTGGTGTCAACTCCGTGAGGACCGCCGGCCAGCCGCTTTGGATTGTCGATGGAATGCCGCTCGGCAACTTCCAGGCCTCCTATGCGACAGTCGAGAACCAGCTTTCTTTCCTGAATGTCTATGATGTGGAGAGCATAGAGGTCATCAAAGACCTTTCGGCAGCGGCAATCTACGGCTCTATGGGGGCCGACGGTGTCATAATCGTGAACACCACGCGCCGAGGCCGGGCAGATGGTCTGAAAATCGAGTGGAACTCATCCCTTGGCGCTGCACTCCCGTATGGAGAGCCGTCAGATGCCTATCGCACTGGACTGAGCCAGAACCACTTCGTGGGACTTACATCCACAAAAGGCAATTCGATGCTCCGTGTGTCTGTCGGATATATCGGCAAGGATGGTGCGGCCAGAAGGAACAGCGGCAATTCTGGCAACTTTTCGGTGATGTACGAGACGATGGTGAATCCTGTACTCTGGTTCGGGACCAACACGATGCTTTCGATCGGGCAGGCCGCTTCTCCGGACATGTTCCGGCAATACGGGGATCCGTCACTTATGATGGCGGCGAGATTCCCGGAGAACAAGGCGCTCGGGACGGTTTCCGGGTTCCTTGCCGACTTCGATAACGATGCCCGTATATATCGTGTCGTCAACAGCTCAAGCCTTACGGTCAATTTCCTTAAAGAACTGAATTTCAAGGCGGATTTCGGAATGGATTACCATAACCTGACGCGTTGGATATGGTTCGGCCCGCAGACCCCGTCCGGTGCCGCCCTCAACGGGAAGGCGGACATTGACGGTTATTCGCAGATGCGTTTCTTCATCACCCCGTCTCTGAACTGGAAGCGACACTTCGAGGAGCATGCCGTGGAGCTTTCCGCCGGGGCGAAGATCATATACGATGACAATAAGTCGAACTTAATGGAGGGTTCTGATTTTTTCAGCCATGAACTCAGGGCGAAGGGGCTTAACATACATTCGAGCAAGACGACATTGGATTACAGTGCATACGGCTATCTCAGCTACAGTGCGTTTCTAAAGGGGGCTTACCGCTTCCGGGAGCTTGCCGGAGTGGATTTCTCCGTGATGCCGCAATGGACTCCGCGCTACGGTGGTGCCGTGCCTGTCCTATATTATGGGGCCGAGGCTTTCGTCAATGTATATAAAGGGATCCGGCTTGCGGGCGGTTATGGTACGGCAGGCTCTGAAATCCCTGTTCCTTACGGGGCTTTCGGGAACTTCCTTCCATCTTATGATCTGATTGACCCGTCGGTGAGTTTCTACTATGAGGGGCTTATGAGGACCGGCAGCAAAGAATGGCACGCCGGAACTGAAATCGAACTATGGAACGGAAAGTTCAATTCTTCTCTGAAGTATTTCCGCAGGCACACGGATGATGCCTTCAATACATACTGTTTCGGGCAGAAAGGCGAGAATTATCTCTGGGAGTGGTCCGGCAGGACCGATGTTTCCGACAGGACGACCTCATTCACCTCATACGGAGTGGAGGTGGATATCGATACGGTGCCGGTGAAGACAGAGGATTGGCAGTGGTCACTGGGCACGTCTTTCACTTGGTACGACAATGTCGTGACGGCAGTTTCCGGGGCCGACCTTGCTATGAGGGACCTCGGGGGCGGGATGACTGTCTCGGCCAATGTGACTGGACGCCCGATAGGTTCATTTGTCGGCTATGAAGTGCTTGCAGACGGCTCCATTGTGGACAGGACCTCAGACGGCAGGATTTCAAAAACTGATATGACCATTCTCGGAAGTCCGACGCCAAAACTCTATGGGGCGGTGCGCACATCGTTGATGTTTAAGGATTTCCATCTGGATGCAGTGCTCGACTGGCAGACAGGAGGACACATCGCCGACCTTAATGCCCAGTTGGGTGCAGTCCCGGATGCGGATGGTCTTATGAGCAGTTATGTGAAGAAATCGGACATGTTCCGCATGAACAGTCTCTGTGCTTCATACGATTTCAATTTCCCGCATGCCAGGTTCCTCAAGTCCCTGACGGCGAGCCTGAGCGCATACAATCTGTTCGCCGTATCAGCCTATGACGGGTGGAATCCTCTCGCGGATTGTTATGCAGCCTATGGTGTTCACGGTGTCGACTATGCCTCATTCAAACTTCAGAGGACGCTTGTCGCGGGAGTTAAGCTGGTATTCTAAAAGTGGAGGGAGGAAAGATGAAACATAATATATTTTTGAGCATTATTCTTCTGTTGTTCCCCGCTCTTGCGGCCATCGGTCAGACGAGGATTTTCGGGACAGTGAAAGAGGTGTCAGGTGAGCCGGTGGCGGGGGCGGTAGTCATGTTGAAGGATAACAGTGCCGTGGCTGCGGTTTCCGACCTTGACGGGCGTTGGGAGTTGAATGTCCCGGAGCCGGCCGAAAAGGCCGTTCTTGTGGTCAACTGCCTTGGCTATAAAGAGATCGAGCAGCTCGTCGGGAAGATTGCAATATTTGACTTTGTCCTCCGGGAAGACAGCCAGCTCCTCGAGGATGCCGTTGTCGTGGGTTATGGTTCAATGAACAGGAGCGACCTTACAGGTTCCGTCGCATCGGTAAAGATAGACAATGTCGTGGCTGCCAAGGCCAACTCTCTCGATCAGCTTCTCCACGGGCATGCTGCCGGAGTGGACATAGTCTCCAATAACGCCGGCCCCGATGCCGGGGTGACGGTGAGGGTGCGTGGAATGGGTTCGTTCAACGGAAGCAACGAACCTCTGTATGTGGTTGACGGGGTCATACTCAATAGTCCGAGCCAGTCCGAGTCCATCATGACCGTAGGAACGGACAACGAAGGTACCGACGAGCAGTCCAACGGCCTGCTGGGAATCAGCCCGCAGGACATATCCAACATCGAGATACTGAAGGACGCGTCCGCGACGGCAATCTATGGGGCGCTCGGCGCCAATGGAGTGATTCTCATCACCACCAAGACGGCTGTCAGCGAGCGTCCCACTGTCAACTTCTCCACAGGGGTGGATGTTTCCTCCCGCTACAAGAAGATGGATATTCTCTCGTTTGACGAGTATGTGGATTTCCTTGAGGCGCAGAAGGCGGCCGGTATCACGACGGAGGCGTTGCTCGCAGGGATATACGAGAACCCCGAGGAGCGCAGCGGCCTGAAGGTTTCTCCCATTGACTGGCAGGACTACTCGTTCAGGACGGCGGTTGCCCAGAGGTATCACTTCTCCATATCCGGACGTCCGAAGTCACTCTCGTACACATTCTCCGTCGGTTACAGCGACAAACAGGGAATCGTGAAGTCAACCGGGCTTAAGACGCTCACGACACGTCTCAACCTCGAGAAGCAGGTGTCAAAGCGATTCCGCATCGGAACTAAGTCAAGCATCTCATATATAGACTCCCAGCAGGGGCAGAGCAGCGGAAAGGCCACTGCCGCTACATCCCTCATCCGCAGCATCCTCTCATTCAGACCGTATGTCGGAATCTCGACCGACAGCGAAGGTGATGAGGAGGATGACCCGGCTCTCAAGTCGGGTCCGAACAGGTGGCTCACCGACTTCGTCAACGACCGTAAGGAGATAAGGGTGACGCCGAGCATGTATGCGCAGGTCAAGTTCCCCGGCGGCTTCTCGTTCAAGTCGACTCTTGGCGGCGATTACCGCAACAGTAACTACACCAAGTTCAAGTCCTCCCGCATCAACTCTACTTCGCAGGGCTCTACGGGTGCCATCGCTGATATCAAATATCTCAACTGGAACTGGGACAATGTCCTTTCCTATCAGTACAAGAAGCGGGGACACAACCTCTCCGCGATGGCAGGAATCTCCGCTAACAGCGCCAGTGTCCAGAGAGCCAACATCCAGGGCTGGAACATAGTCCAGTACAAGGGGCTTGCCTCGGCAATCTCATCCGCTCCAAATGCCAGCAACTCTTATATCGAGAGCCACTCCACGACACTGTCGTTCTTCACGAGGGCGGTCTACAACTGGAAAGACAGATATGTGCTCACGACGACCTGGAGGCTTGACGGTTCGAGCAAGTTCCGCAACCATAACAAGTGGGCATCGTTCCCTTCTGCGGCCTTCGCCTGGAGGATGAACGAGGAGCCGTGGTTCAACGTCCCTCTGATTTCCCAAACAAAGCTGCGGATCGGCTGGGGGCGCGTCGGCAACCAGGCCATTACGAGCTACCAGACCATGTCGAACTATACCAACACGACCTACGCCGATCACAGCATCGGCAACGGGGCCGGTTTCTCCGTCGGGCTCGTGCCTGTCAACATAGCTAATCCTGACTTGAAGTGGGAGACCACAGAACAATTCAACCTCGGCCTTGACTTCGCGATGTGGAAAGGGCGTTTCGCCCTCACTGTCGACGCCTATGACAAGATGACCTATGACCTTCTCCAGCAGAAGAATATCGCGACCTCGTCCGGGTTCGAAATCATGTGGGTTAATGAGGGGGTTGTGCGCAACCGCGGTCTGGAATTCACCCTTGATGCGACCCCTGTCGTGACCAGAGACTTCGGATGGCATCTCAGCGGGAACATCTCTTTCAACCGCAACAAGATAATGTCAATCAGCGAGACAGCCTCCTCCGGGCGTGTCTACCTCGACCCTTCTACGATGGCAGATGTCGTCTATTTCTACGGTTCACGTGTCGGAAGCTCCAACTATGCCAACAGTCCTGCATCCATCTTCATGACCGGTTACGAGATGGGGCTTTTCTATGGCTACAGGACTGACGGCATTGTCCAAGAGGGCGAGACAGGCCCCGCGATAGTGAGCGGAGGCACTCCGGCCGCGCCGGGGCACCTCAAGCTTCTTGATACCAACGGCAACGGCTACATCGATCCAGATGACAGGATGATCATCGGAAATCCTAATCCTAAATTTACATACGGCTTCTCCACCTCTCTGACCTACAAGAGTTTCAGCCTCTCCGCCACTTTCTACGGAAGGGCGGGTGGAGACATTATCAATGTCAACAATATGCGTGAGACCGACACGGGCCAGAAAAACCACAACATAATCCGTGAGGCATTCTATGACTCTTGGACTCCTGAAAACCACGGAGCGAAGTACTGGGCTGTCGGCGCCATTTCAAGCACCGAGACCAGGATGCTCAAGGATGTGGACATAGAAGACGGTTCATACCTTCGTCTATCGAATGTCTCGCTTTCCTACGATGTCCCGATTGGCAAGAACAAGGTTCTCCGGGGCCTGAACATCGGTGCGTCCGCCAACAACCTGTGGTTCTGGACGAAGTACAGCGGCTGGGACCCGGATGTGAACAGCTACGGCTCGGATGTGATGAGAATGGGTGCCGATACCGGCTCGTATCCGTCTGCAAGGACATTCAGCCTTGATTTCAAGTTTACTTTCTAATGTTCCGGAATATGAGATTCAGAAAATATATGTCAATCCTTGCCCTTGCCGGCACTCTCTTCACCTGCGCCTCGTGCAGCTTTCTGAAGGAGGATCCTGCGACCTCTATCTCGGAGACATCTGCCTACAGGAGTGAAGAGGCCCTCGAGTCGCAGATATACGGCATCCTGTCGTCATTTTATGGGAGATATATGATGCAGGGGTATATGAACGAGCAGCTTCACACGGCCTCCGGGCTGATGATGTGGAAAGGGCAGAGAACCCAAGACGATTGGACCGAAGCCCTCAAGTTCGCGATATACTCCAACACCACCCCGAATCAGGGATGGTATCAGAACCTCTATGCGTCCATATCGTGCTGCAACCGCCTTCTGGACAATCTGCCTTCAAGTCCGGTCGGGGAGCAGTTCAAGACGGAGATTGAGGCCGAGGCCCGTTTCTACCGCGCAGTCCTCTATTACTACCTCGTGCGCCTTTACGCGGATGTGCCGCTGATTCTGACATGTCCGAAGAACATCGAGGAGACCAATCAACCGCGCACCGTGTACTACAAGGTGTACGCAGCCATATTTGATGATCTCAATTTCGCGGAGAAGCACATGCGGGACAAGGTTGCGGCGGAAGCCAAGTCTCCGGGACGCGGACGCCCGTGCAATTGGGCCGCCACTGCGATGAAGGCTTCCGTATATATGACGATAGGCTCTATGCTTTCCTCATACGAGGCCGATTCCTCTGACCAGTTTTTCGATACCTCCAAAGATGCTGCGCTCGTTGCTGAAGGAAAGGATCCGCGTACTCCTGATTTCAAGGCCATAGGTATCAATACTGCGAAGGATGCCTGGACTCTCTGCTATCAGACGGCCGAGAAAGTCATCCATGATGGGCCATATAGGCTTGCCCATGACTACAGGCAACTTTTCCGCTGGACGGAGCCGGAGGATTTCACGCTTGATGAACGGATATTCGTCCTGCAGTCCACAAACACTTCGGCACCCGAGAACAGGCTCGCGCTCATGTCCTTGCCTATGTTTGTGGAAGGCTCGTCAAACACGACCACCAAGAACGGCAACTTCGGACGCTTCCGCCCGTCGCGCTTCCTGTTTCAGAAGTTTGCGCAGGACAATGGCGGGACAAAGGGCAGGGAAGGGGCCGACAATGAAGGAATTTATGTGAAATGTCCTGACCCGCGCTTCAACGCCTCTTTCATACACACTTCCTACAAGCGTCTTGACACCGGCACGTCGCTCAAGGTGTATCCGGATGCCAGTTGCGTCAGGGTTATCGACGGGGCATCGGTGTTCCCATACTACAGGAAATATCTTGACCCGACATTCGACGTGAATTCCGGATGCGCGGACTTTTATCTGATGCGTTTCGCCGAAATGTACCTGATTTCAGCCGAGGCCGCAGCAAGGCTCAGCGCAGGCGTTGGAGACGCTTACTGGCATACGGCTCTGGACAGGATAGAGACCCTTCATTCGAGGGCGAGGAAATCTACGGACGGCCAGGAGGCTGAGTTTCCAACTTGGAAAGACAGAACCTTTTCGGACAAGGATGAACTCGTGAACGCCATAATATGGGAGCGCGCCTATGAGATGTGCGCCGAGGGCCATGAGTACTTCGACACCCATCGCTGCGGAGCCAAGTGGCTGTCCGAGCAGATTGCCTTGCCTCTCAACGAGTTCCTCCTACGCAGCGAGCAGGGCCCTGGCGAGGGCAATGTGGGCGTGTTCAAGTACAACTATGTCGGCTCCACATTCCCGACCTCCAGGGCTGATCTTAGGAAGAGCCTCCTTTGCGCATTCCCGGCCACTACTGAGGGTATCTACAACACCAAGATAGATCCGGTGAAAGACCAGAATGACTTTTACTGGCAGTAACGTTAAACATAATTAATTAATAGACAAAGTAATGATGTACAATGAAACCAATCTGGGCAGGAAGTATGACGCTCCCTGCGTGGATGTTGTAAAAATTGATCCTGAGCAGGTGCTCTGCGCCAGTGGTGAGGGGGCGAACACGGTCCCGGAGTTTTTTTATGAGGAATGGTAAAAGCGACCGGCTATGAGAAAGTTGATATACAATGTTTCGTTGCTCGCATTGGCATGCGCGGCAATCTCGTGCCAGAAGGAAGTTGTTCAGAATGAGAAGGATCTCTCTGGGGATGGGGCTCCGATGCTGAATGCTGTTGCCCTTGGCCATCCTCAGACGAAGGCAGTCTATGAAGAGGACGGATCGAAGAACTTTTGCGGTACTTGGAGTGTTGATGATGTCATCTTCGGCTTCAAGGATGATGGCACCACATTTGAGTTTAAAGTTGAATCCGTTGATTCCAAGACTGGCGCGGCCGCCCTTGCCCAAAGCGGCAGCACGACCTTCAAGGCCGGGGACAAGCTCCATGCCATATACTCTCCGGGCAAGACGTCAGCAGACATAGCCGACAGCAAGCTTGCCGTGGATTTTTCCAGTCAGTCCTACAAGGAGCCGGTCCAGACGCTGCTTCTCTGCGATGCGACGGTAACTGAGGGACCGTCCGTCAAGTTCTCGTTCAGCAATGCCGTGTCCGTAGTCGGGCTTGTGGCTCCGATTATGCCGGGAACAGTCTCCGGGGAGAGAGCTGTCGTCAGGGTTACTCTGAGCGGTCATGAGATTGTAAGTTCCGGGGAGGTTTCGCTTGTCGGAGGGAAACTGACATTTACCGGGAACGCTCCTTCGAACTTCATAGTGAAGACAGTCAATAATCCTGTCACCACCCAAGGTTCCAACCTTGCCACAAGCGACCCGGTATATGTCGTGGTTCCTGCCGGGAAAGTATCCAAACTGTCTGTCGCCGTCAATAATGGCAAGTATTTCGAGTACACCATAGACAAGACAGCCGAGGTCGGCAAATACTATCGCATTGCAGGTAAGACCTTGGCAGAGATGAAGGTGCCAGTAGCTACAGGTATAGCAGCCGGGGGAGTGGAATGGTCAAAAAACAATCTTGGTGCCGGGGTGGATGTGAACGGAACCGGAGCTCAAGGCGATTTGTATCGTTGGTCTGACAGTGGAATCATATACACGGAAAAAACCTCGAAAAAGATTACAGGAGATGCCGGGCATGCGGATGGTTTTATTGATTATTTAGGAGAGATATACTGCTCTTCTGTCGGCAAAGATGGCGCAAATTCGACTTACACCAAGTACAACGAGTCCGGGCTTGTCCTTGACCCGGTGGATGATATAGTCCAGCTGACCTATCCGGGAAGTGGATGGAGGATGCCGACTGTCGAGGAGTTCGTCGCATTGGATGCCCTGAAGGATAATCCTGACTATAAACAAGAAACGTCCGGAGACAAGTTGAAATACTCCCTTAAATCTGATGAGAGTAAGAATGTGGTGCTAAGGGGTAATCAGCCATGCAGTATCGGTGGTACGGCAGTTAAGGTAAACCAAGGGAAATACTGGACATCAAGCTCTACGACAGATCCGATGGGCAAGCCTTATGCCGCTCAGTATTTTCAGGTGGTAACATCGAAGGGAAAAGCCACCGGGGCAGTCAATAACAGTATCGCGAAGCGTTGTCTCGGTTACTCCGTACGCCCCGTCAAACCGGTCAAGTAGCAATAGATTTTTCGTATTTGGAGAGGGAAGCAGAGCGGATGGTCAGACAATGAGTTGAATATTAAATATTTGTAATAAAATGAACAAGATAATCAAGCTGATGGCGGCATCGCTGCTCCTGTGCGGCGGGTTAAGTCTCCGTGCCCAGGAGATTCCATCGGGGACTAAGTGGCAGGACATCAGCCTAGACTGTACTTCGCTCACGGAGACGAATCATCCGCGTCTGTTTCTTACTGATGAGGATATCAGGGATATCAAGAAGAATCTCTCCCGCAACCGTAATCTGGGCGCACTGCACCGGATAATGATGGACGTGGCGGACGGACTGCTTGACAAGGATTCCCCGTTGGAGTACAAGATGGACGCGAGGGGGCGCAGCATACTCAAGACCTCTTCGGAAGCCGTGCGCAGGATAGCCAGCCTCTCGTATGCCTACAGGATGACCAGAAACAAGGTTTATCTTCTCAAGGCTGAGGATTGTCTCGCGCAGGTCTGCGCTTTTCCGGATTGGAATCCGACACATTTTCTTGACCCGGCCGAGATGGCTTTCGGGATGGCGCTGGGTTACGACTGGCTTTATAATTACCTCCCGGAGGATCTCCGTTCCAGGGTGGCCATCTGTCTTCGAGACTTCGCCATGGAGGAGGTCGCCCACGGAATCGGTCAGCAGATTTATGGCCGTTCCGGCAACTGGAATCAGGTCTGCATCGCAGGCACTACGGCTGCGGCCATAGTGACTTACGAACTCAATCCGGAAATTTCGGCTGAGGTCATCCGTCGGGGAATCGTGTCGAATACCCGGGCCGCGAAGGAGATTTATTCCCCGTCCGGAGCGTTCCCCGAAGGCCCGGGATATTGGCTGTATGGAACCTGCTATCAAGAATATCTCAACATGATGCTTGAGGATGCTTTCGGGACGGACTTCGGCCTCAACGGGATCGAGGGATTCTCGAAGACCGGCATCTACAAGGCGTTCTCCCGCAGCGGTGCCGGACATGTCTTCAACTATTCGGACAACAGCGACAGGCTCACCGTTGCACCGGGTTTGTGGTATCTTGCCTGGAAATTCGGCAACACCGGAATTCTCTATGACGAGGTCAAACTGATGGGAGAAGACACTAAGGGCTATGCTGATGACCGCCGTCTTCTCGTGGCCCTCATCTCCGCCTACAGGCTTGGGAAAGTCAAGATTGAGCCTATGAATGACCGTCTCTATATCGGCACCGGCACCAACGATGTGCTCATGGCCAAGTCCGGTTGGAACAAGAATGACCTATATCTTGGACTCAAGGGCGGGTGTGCGGCTGTGGGCCACTCCCACATGGATGCCGGCTCCTTTGTGTTCGACGCATACGGCACGAGGTGGGCAAATGACTACTATGTCCGTGCCTACGATAAGCAGGAGGCTATTTTCAAGCAGCTCGGCCTCTCAAAGGAGGATTGGGCCTACGACCAGAAGTCCTACAGGTGGTATCTGTTCCAGTACAACAACCGCCAGCATTCTACCCTCACTGTCAATGGCAATAACCACAATGTCAACGGCTATGCTTCAATCGTGCAGACTTGGGACGAACCCGGCAGGCTCGGAGGCAGGCTGGAGATGACGGACGTGTTCGGCGGCGACCTGAAGTCGGCCGCCAGAAGCGCCTCCATCATCGATGACGCGTGGCTGGAGATAATTGATGAGCTGTCAACGGACGAGACCCGGCCGGCCCATGTCAGGTTCACTCTCATCAGCCAAGTGAAGCCGCATGTCGGCCCGGACGGGATACTCTTCAATGACGGGAAGACGAAGATGCTGCTTTCGACTGATGCGGAGGGGGCGAAGTATATGATCTGGTCCTCCGACCCCAAGGACTACGACAGCCCTACCGCCTTTGGCGAGCCGGCGTTCAAAAAGACCTGGATCTGTGGGTATGAATATGACATCCCCGCAGGGACGGCTGTCAAGGTAAGCACGATGATGAAAAAGAAATAAGATGAACAAGCCGTTTGCATACAAGTTGTTGGCGGCAGTGGTGATGCTCTCTGCCATTGCCTGCCATAAAGAGAATTTCAAGCCTGAACCTGAAGACGGAGGCTTGACCGCTGTCGCCCTGATGGCCCCTATGACGAAAGTCCAGTATGAAGAGGGGGCTGACGGGCGCTTGTGCGGAAAGTGGGAGGAAGGGGATGTCATTCTCGCCTTGGGCGGGGACGGGGCGCCTTTCAGCTTTTCCGTGACAGATGTGGACGCGACAGGTGGAACGGCGATCCTTAAAGCTCAGACATCGCGGGCGTTTGCGGTAGGGGACAAGGTCTATGCCGTCTATTGCCCCGACGGGACTTCTTCGGGCTTTGCGGACGGGGTTCTGACTGTGGATTTTTCCGATCAGAAAGCCGGGGGGATTCCTGCGCTCATGTTCGCTGAGGCGGTCGTCGCTGACGGCCCGTCGCTCAGTTTCAACTTCAGGAATGCCGTCTCTGTCATCGGGATCAAGGATCCTTCCATAGAAGCGCTGAACTCCAACAGGAAGATCAGCCGTGTACTGCTCAGCGGACACAATGTGGTGTCAAGCGGCAAAGTTGTCCTTGACGGCGGCAAGCTGTCTTTCGCATCGGATGTGCCGTCACGATTCATAGAAAAGGAGGTTCAGGTTGCCCCCGTCAGCGGAGCGGACGGGAAGTTCACATTGGAGAAGCCGGTGTATGTGGTCGTGCCTCCGTGTGCCGTAGACAAGGTGACGTTTCTCGATGACAAAGGGACGATATACTCCTATGAGGTGGGCGGCAAAGAGGTGGTTGAGTCGAAACACTACGGATTGAACTCCAAGGAGTTCTCCAGGGTGAAACTTCCCGTGAACACGGATGTCTGCGCCGGCGGTGTTTTCTGGTCGGACAGGAACCTCGGGGCGGAGAGCGTTTCCTCTGGTTCGGGTGCATGGGGTGAGATGTACCGTTGGGCCGACACGGAGCTTTTATACACCGAAAAGGCATATAATTCCAAGACCATAACGTTGAAGCCGGAATACCCGCAAGGGTTTGCGGCCGTGGCGGGTCAGAACTACTATGACGGGTCGGCATATACCAAGTACAATGCGGCAGATGGCAAAACTGTCCTTGATCCGGTCGATGACATCGTCCAGCTGACCTATCCGGGAAGCGGATGGAGGATGCCGACCCTTGAAGAGTTCAAGTCTCTGGGTTCCCTTACGGTTAATGAAGGGAAGAGTTCGTCTTACCTTACAATCGCGGATTCGGACGGAAACTCGCTTGCGTTCACCCGCCCGTACGGGGCTAAAGGCACCGTGTTCGGCGACAGGGGACGCTATTGGACAAGTACCGTGGTCAGCGAAGAGAGCGATGACAAGAAGTTCCTGAAAGGGTATTATTTCAGGGTGGACGCGAAAAATGTCACAACTGGCAATAACCTCCGCAACATGGGTTATTACATCCGCCCCGTCAAGTCCTCCGGCAGCACGCCGGGTACAGGCGGAGGCGGCGCAGGTGAGCCGGAGCTCCCTGACCTCAACGCGGGAAAGTCCGTCAAGGACTTGCCGGACTGGTCTGCCATTTCCATCGATTACGGCAATCTGACGGAGTCAAATCATCCGCGTCTGTTCCTGAGGGACAAAGACATAAAAGAAATCCTCGCCAAAGTCGGGACCGGATCGGATCCGAATCTCACTAAACTTCACAATGCCATCCTCTCCGGCGCCAAGACATTGGTCAAGAATACGACCCCTCTCAAGTATGAAGTGACTGTCGGCGGACAATTGGTGCTGACTTCCCGCAAGGCCCTGCTGCGTATTGCCGACCTTGCATATGCCTACCGTGTCACAGGGGAGGAACGTTATCTTGAGATGGCGGACTGGAATATCAACACTGTCTGCGATTTCCCTGACTGGCATGCGGAGCATTTCCTTGATGTCGCCGAGATGGCCGCTGCCGTCTCCATCGGCTACGACTGGCTATATGGCGACCTGCCCGAGGCGACGAAAACCAAAGCTCGTGAGCGTCTGAAGTCCTTCGCGCTTGAGCAGGCTGAGCCGAATTCCATATACAAGAAGGCGGGCAACTGGAACCAGGTCTGCCTCGGAGGGCTCGTCTGCGCCGCCCTTGCGGTCTATGAGGATGCCCCACAGCTTTGCGATGAGGTCATAAGGAAAAGCCTTTCTTCCAACGCAAAAGAGGTCAAGGCAATCTATGCTCCGTCAGGTGCCTGTGCAGAAGGCCCAGGGTATTGGGAGTACGGCACCACCTATCAGGGCATACTGAATCTCGCATGTGAGACGGCGCTCGGCACTGACTTCGAACTCCCGTCAATCGAAGGGTTCGACAAGACCGGACTCTACTATATGTACATAAGAGGCAACTCCGGCAAGAGATTCAACTATTCAGACAGCGGCGAGAAGAACGAACCTTCCATCGGGCTGTGGTATATGGCGTATAAACTCAAGAAGGGCTTTTATCTCTATCAGGACATATCCCGACTCGACAGCGGGTCATTCAGCGCCGAGCACTATGCTTTCCTTGCGTTGACTTGCTGCCACAAGCTTGGCCCTGTCACTGTCTCCAAGCCTACGGGAAGGCTCTACAAGGCTGGCGGCGCCAATCCTGTCCTGATGTGCCGCACCGGGTGGGACAAGAATGACCTTTATCTTGCACTCAAGGGTGGCGAGGCGAACATCAGCCATGCTCACCTCGATGTTGGGGAGGTCGTGTTCGATGCCTACGGCACCCGCTGGATGAAGGACTTCACTTATTCCACCGATTATGGCAAATGCCGCGAACTGCTGATAGCATCCGGTCGGAGCGCCGATGAACTCGGGAACCGCGAACCGGACTCTTGGAGATGGAAGTTCTTCCAATACCATAATCTCCGCCACAGCACGCTCACCATAGATATGCAGGCACATCATCCGTTCGGGATAGGCCAGATCACCAAGATAGACGAGCCTTCGCGGCTCGGAGGCTATGTCGACCTTGCCAATGCGCTCTATGGCCAGATAAAGACGGGGGGCAGGACGGCGGTCATCCGGGACGGTTCTTATCTTGAGATCACAGATGTCCTGACGGCCCTCGACGGCAAGGAGGCCCGGGTCCGCTGGACATGCGCAAGCGATGCTGCGCCGGAGGTCGTCTCTGACGGCATAGTCCTCACTGACGCGAATGGCGTGAAGATGAAGATAAGCACGAATGCTCCTGGAGCGAAATTCAGCATCTGGTCAACCGACCCTGCCAAGTCGGAAGACTACACGAGCCCGTTTACGGAGACTGAGAAACTGCATCAGAATCCGCTGGATGGTTATCTCTGCGGCTTTGAGTATGTCATCCCGGCCGGGCAGAAACTTCCCGCCGTCACTACATTGATGAGGCTCTGACAAATGGCCGGGTTTACAGATGCTGAGGTAGGGGCTACTGCCTGAAGATGGTCGCTTCGCGGTCCGGGCCGATGGAGATGATGCTGATCGGGACTCCGAGATAGCCTTCCATGAACTTGATGTACTCCTTGAACTCTGCAGGGAGCGCCTCCTCGTCACGTATGCCGCTCAGGTCAGTCTTCCATCCTTTGAACTCGGTGTATACCGGCTCCACCGGGACGGAGATGTCAAATGGGAGTTCCCCGGTCTCGACTCCGCCGACCTTGTATGAGGTGCAGACCTTGATGGTGTCGAAGTCGTCGAGACAGTCGGACTTCATCATTATCAGGTCGGTGACGCCGTCTATGATGACCGCGTATTTGAGCGCCACGAGGTCCAGCCAGCCGCAGCGGCGCGGCCGTCCGGTTACGGCTCCGAACTCATGACCCACTGCGCGGAGTTTCTCTCCAGTCTCGTCGAAGAGCTCGGTAGGGAACGGGCCGCTGCCTACGCGGGTGCAATAGGCCTTGAAGATGCCGAACACCTTGCCGACCATCTGCGGGGCTATTCCCAGGCCGGAGCAGACCCCGGAGCATGATGTGGTGGAAGATGTCACAAAAGGATATGAGCCGTAGTCGACATCGAGCATGGTGCCCTGGGCGCCTTCGGCCAGGATGCTGCCTGACTTCAGGAGGTCATTGACATAGTATTCGCAGTTGACGGCCTTGAATGTCTTGACATACTCCACCGCGGCGAAGAACTTCTTCTCCTCTTCCGCGAGGCTGCCCGCGAACGGCTTGACAGGATTCGTGCTCCAGTCGAAGCCGAGCTCCTCCATGTCCTTGAGATGGCGTGTCTTGAGCGCCTCGTATTTCTTCGTGAATTCGTCGGAGCAGATGTCTCCGATGCGGAGTCCGTGGCGACTTATCTTGTCGGTGTAGCAAGGACCGATGCCCTTGAGGGTGGAACCTATCTTGCCCTTGCCTGCGGCCTGTTCGTTGGCCGCGTCAAGAAGCCTGTGCGTAGGCAGGATGAGGTGCGCCTTGTGCGAGATTACAAGCCGTTCGCGGACAGGGACTCCTGCGGCCGCAAGCTCGTTGCATTCGGTCTGGAAGGCTATAGGGTCGAATACGACGCCGTTGCCGATTATGTTGGTGGTCCCTTCCCTGAAAATGCCTGACGGGATGGATCTGAGAACGAAGCTCTTGCCGCCGAAATGAAGAGAATGGCCGGCGTTCGGTCCTCCCTGGAATCGCGCTACCGTGTTGTACCTTTCGGCAAGGACATCCACAATCTTGCCTTTGCCCTCGTCGCCCCATTGGAGCCCGAGCACGACATCTGTCTTGTTCATTTTATAGAATTGAAATTTGTTCCAGTCGATAAAAATAGCAATATTATCCGAGACGGCCAAAAATAAACATCCCCCGGTAGCCGATCCGGAGGATGCCTGAAATGATGCGAAGCTTTCCGCTAATAAAAAGTAGTGAACGAGTTTAGGTCACACAATCAATATGAAGTTGTAAACTATTATGAAAAAAAAGTCAGAATTGATTCTCCATATTGTTTACTGAGACAAATATATGCAAAACCGCTTGCCTGCGCCGGCCTTTTGGGACTTTTGCGCGACAAGCGGTCAAAATGCTCAATAAGCGGCAAATATTTTTATTTTCGGGGATCCGATCAGTCTATTATCTTGTATATCTCGGATCCGGCCAGAAGGAAGCATCCGACAGCGAAGTCCTCCGGTTCGTGAATCACATCGTATTCGAGCGGGAGCCCATCCTTGGGACCCTTTGCCCGGCCCTGCATGTAGCCGAGCGCTCCATTAGGATGCAGGCTCATGCCGGCGAGGGCATTCCAACCATTCATAGCGGCAGGAAGGTATTCCTTTTCCGGGAGGACACCTTGTCTCAATCCCCATGCGAGACCATACACGAAGAGGGCCGTGCCTGTGCCTTCCCGTCCTCCGCAGTCTTCCGGGTCGCAAAGGTTCGGGTTCCAGAATCCGTCTTCACGCTGCACACCCTTTATGGCACGGGCCATCGTCTTGAAGTCATGAAGGTACTCTTTGTAGTGCGGGTCGGATTCCGGGATGATGTCCATCACCCTGGCGAGTGCGGCGAACACCCATCCGTTGCCTCTTGACCAGTAGCAGGGTTTGCCGTTGCGGGTAAGGTAAGGGTAGTCGAAGTCCTTGTCTCTCCACCAGAATCCGTCCTTGCGGTTGAACAGGCCGTTGTCCCCGAGCTTGTCGCGGGTGCACTTGTACATCTCCCACATCTTCTCGGAATATGCGCTGTCCCCGGTCAGCACCGCAAGCTTTGCGAATACAGGCATTGCCATCTGTATGGCGTCTATCCAATACCAGTCGTTGTTTTGGGGGGTGTTGACCACCATGTCGATGCACGCCTTGATGTCCCTGATTTTCTTCGGGTCGTCCGGGCAGATGTTGTAGAGGTCGATATATGTCTGTCCGCAGCACTGGTCGTCAGCGTGTCTCGTTGCTGCCCCCTTGTCCATTCCCCAATTGTGGAACTCGGCCCATTTGAAGGCATAATCATAGTGCTCTTGTCTGGAATCTATGCTGTAGAGGGCCATGAGTCCTTCGAAATAGACGGCTCTCGTCCAGATGTTGCTGGGCCTCCACCATGCCACGAATGTCTTTTCTGTCGGGTCCGGATACTTCTTGACGAAATAAGCGTTAGCCCTCTGGAGTTGCGAGAGGACTTGCTCGCGCGGCTGGGCGATGTTGAGCAGTCCGAGGTCTGTAATCAGCAGGGGAGAATCATAGACAGGGATATCCTTGAATGTCGTCTCTTCTCCGTGAACTTCAATGCTCTCTTTGGTGATTCTGCGTACTTCCCCCGAAATCAGATCGACCATGACCGGGTCCTTGAATTTTCCGTTTCTCACGACTATGTCTGTCGGCACCGGCGTGTCCGTGTTGGCCGGGATTTCTGAGTCGTGCCAGAATACCATGGAATTCAGCCCTGTCATGCTCTTGACGTCCTCGTAGTAGAAGAGGCTGTAAGGGATGTCGGTCATGAGTTGAACCCCGTCGGAAGGGATGCGGTTGTCCAAAAGGTCGAAGACGGATGTGAGGTTGCACATTGCCTCGTATGCCAGTTTTGGACGGACAACCTCATAATTGTCATTGATTTCGAGAAGCCCCTTGGCATTTTTGGACGAGAATGCGTCCCCCTTGGCGTAGATGAACTCCGACAGGGTGAAAATGCAACTTGGGATATCCCTTCCCTTGTCGCTGAAGATGCGCCTCAGATCCCACTTGGCTTGTGAGCGTTCGTTCCATTCGTGGTCGCTGAGGGCTCCGGCAAGTCCGTTGGTTGACGGACATCCTGTCTCGCCCTGCCTGAGGATTATCTTGTCGGAGTATTTCTTCAGGATGGTCTTGAAAGTGTCCACCATCGGGTACATTTCCTCTGGACGGTAGACATACTGATGGTATGTGATCCATGTGAACAGATCCAACTTGCCCCTGTCCTGAAACTCCTTGAGACAGTTCTCAATCAGTTCCGTATTGTCTATCAGGGCCAATGCCAGTGCGGCTATCTTGGCGTCGGGGTTGACGCTCTTTATAATCTCGGCAGTCCTTATGTTGAGGTCTACGATGCTTTTGTAGTCTTTGATCTGTTCATAGTTGATGTCAGGCTCGTTCCACATCTCCCATTCGCTGACCTTGTCCTTGTATCTCTCGGCCATGGCCCGTACCCAGTTGTCCCAGGCGTTCAGCGCTTCCGGAGAGGACGGCCAGCCGCCTTTGAGATACGGGGTGCCGCCGCCTTTGTAGATAGGGTTTCCGTATGAAGTCTCAAGCAGGATTGTCATCCCGCGGGAGTGCGCATCATCAATGATGTGATCAAGCCAGGCGAAATCGTAGACACCCTTCACTTTTTCGGTCTTTGCCCATCCTGCCTGGAGGCGGATTTTCTTCATGCCGAGCCTGGTGAGGTAGTCCTTGTATTCGTCATAGTCGGCGTAGTCCCTGTCGAGAGTCTCGCAGCCTATCGTGAGGTCGTTCTTGTATTCCCTGATGGTCTTGTGCCCAAGCTCTCCGATCAGAGGGAACTTCTCTTCAGAAACCTGGGCGCAGGCAACAAGGCCCGCTCCCAGGATAATTGTTGGAATAAGTCTGAACTTCATAAAATGATTTTAGTAAGCGGCAACTTATTTTTTAACGGTTACTTAGTTGGTATAGCCCGGATTCTGCTCAATCTTGGCGTCCTTGTTGGCTTCGATGAAGCTGTATGGGATAGGCCACAGTTCCATCTTGTCCTCCATCTGGGGCGCATTGAACGAATTGCATTTGCGGACACGCTCTACATATTTGCCTACACGGCCGAGGGTTATCCTGCGGAATTCCTCGTAGACCATCTCCCTTGCCCTTTCGTCAAGGATGTAATCCAGAGTGACATCGGCATCTGCGACAGGTTTGGCCTGTGCGCGTTCCCTCACGGCATTGATGTCGCCGGCCGCGAGATCCTTCTTGCCGAGATTGAGGTAGGCTTCTGCGCGCAGGAGGTATACTTCAGGAAGCCTGAGCATGTATTGGTCGAGGTATGTGGCTCCGGCGGTTGATTTGAGCGAGAGCTGCTCCTCGTTCTGATACAGAGCCGCAGGGTGATCTCCGGGAGTGGTGATCTTGCTCGGCCAAGGATACCAGCGCCATTTGTCTGTCTTGAGCTTTTTGCTGTAGGTCTCGGGGGCGATGGCACTCTTTCCGTAGTATTTGGATTTAGGGTTGTCGTACACGATGTCGCGGACGATGTTCCATTTCGAGTTGCGGATGTCATTGCTCCAGTCACTTTCCCACAGGTCATTGAGCCACCAGTCGGTGTTGTTGAGGTTCGCTACTCCGCGTCCTCCGATGTTGAGGGTGGAGCGGCCGTTGGTGCAGAGCATCGCGTTCTTCCCTTCCGGGTCCGTGAGTGAATAGGATACCGGAGCTGCGAATCTTTCAAGGTACCACGGTCTGTAGCTTGTGGTTGTGAGGAAGCCACCGATTACGTCCGCCTCCATTTGGATTACCCAGAGGGCCTCGGTGTTGCCTGAACCTCTGTTCTGGTTCTTGACTCTGAACAGATCCCAGAATACGTCCCCCTCATCGTTCTTGTGGGAGCCGAAACGGGTCTTCATCAAACTGATAGCCGGGTCGGAGATGATTGAAGTAAGGTAAGGGACGGCCTTGTCGCTTTCTCCCAGAGACATGAGTGTCTCTGCGAGGTAGAACCCGGCGACCTGCTTTGATATGCGCCCGTCCTTGACGTCAGTTATCTCCGGAAGGACCTCCGCAGCCTCCTGGAAGTCCGCCTTCATCGCATCGAGAATTGCGGTCTTCGTGGCCCTTGTATAGTCATAGCGGGGAGATGTGACCTCATCGAGAATCAGAGGGACACCTCCGAACAGGTAGACGAGAGTCCTGTATCCGAATGCCCTGAAGAACTTGGATTCGGCAGTGATGGATTTTTTCTGTTCTTCCGTCAGATTGCTGTCCTGGATGCGGGTGATGACCGTGTTGGCGTTTGCAATGAGCTTGTACTCTCTTTCCCAGACGTTCTTTATGTTTGCCTGCTGAGGGGTGCACCAGTTGGACATGTTGCCCATGAAGTTGTTGTTGCCGCGTGCGTTCTTGGCCACATCCGTGCTCATGAAGAACTCGAAGCAGTTGTTCTGGCCGCTGTTGTAGAAATTGTCGCGCACTTTGGCATACAGCCCGTTCAGGGCCATGTTGTAGTCGTCGATGGTGATGTATGCGTTCTCCGGGCTGAGAAAGCTTTTTGGAGACTCATCAAGGAAGAGTTTCTCGTTGCAGGATACAGTCAGAAATGCTGCTGCAATGATTCCTGCTTTCAATATATGCTTGTTCATATTGGTTCTATTAGAAAGTGATTTCTACGCCGAGCGCGTATGTTTTCATTACAGGATAGCTGGTGGAACTGATCCCGAGCCCCATTTCCGGATCCCATCCGTCCCACCCGGTGAGTGTCAGGAGATTCTTACCGCTGAAGAATACGCGGAGGGCGTCAATCTTGGCCTTCTGGAGTGTCTTCTGGCTGAAAGTGTAGCCAAGCGATAAATCCTGCAGGCGGACGAAGCTTCTTGACTGGAGAATGTCGGCATCCATGGCAGGTGAGTTCCATGAAATCCCGAACTTGGCACCAGTGTTGGACGGTGACCAGTAGTCATAGCAGTCAAACCAGTTGAGGTTGGACGCGTTGCCGGTTGAGTGGCTGACATAGCTCGGCTTCTCGTTGTACGCGAGATAACCGTCCTTGCCGCCGTTGATGATGTTGAGGAAGAAACTTAGGTCGAATCCCTTATAGTTGAAGGTGTTTCTGATACCCATAGTGAAGAGCGGCTCGGTGTGTCCGAGGATGACGCGGTCGTTGGCCGGGGTGATTTCTCCGTCCCCGTCCTGGTCTTTGATCTTGTAGTTGCCAGGATAGTAGCCCTTAGGTATGATGCCTGCTGCTTCGTCTTCGAGCTGCCAGATGCCCTCTACTTCGTATCCGTAGATGGTCCCGAGGGGCTCTCCGATGAACAGGCCGCTGGAAATCAAGTCGTCCTCTCTTCCGTCTCCGTCCTTGTCCTCTCCGAGCAGGGAGACCACACGATTCCTGTTGGCGGCGAAGTTGAGGTTGATGTTCCAGCTGAAGTCGTTTGTCTTGACCGGGGTACCGTTGAGGACAATCTCGATGCCGTTGTTCCTGATCTTGCCGATATTGCTGCGGACGCTGGTGAATCCGGTAGGACTCGGTACCACGACATCCCAGAGAAGGTCTGTGGTGGTGGCGTTGTACAGGTCAACAGAACCGTTCAGGCGATTGTTGAAGAATGCGAAATCTATTCCCGCGTTGAATTCGGCTGTGGTCTCCCACTTGAGGTCGGAGTTGGCCATGCTTGAGACGCTTGTCCCGAATGAGGTTCCTGCCCCGTCACCGTAGACATATCCGTTTGTTACGGCGACTTTTGCCAATGAACTGTAGCGGGATGTCTGATTGCCCGTTACGCCGTAACTGGCGCGGAGCTTAAGATTGTCCACCCATTTGGCATTCTGCATCCAAGGTTCTCTGGAGATTGTCCAGCCGAGGCCGACCGATGGGAACAGGCCGAACTTGTGGTTGGCGGCAAATCCTGAGAAACCGTCGCGGCGCAGGGTCGCGGTGAAGAAGTACCTGCTGTCGTAGTTGTAGGCGAATCTGAACATCTGGTAGAGGTTGCTCTCTTCCCACGCGTTGGACTTGGTCTTCTGTGTGACAGCCTGTGAGAGGTTGTCGTACCCGAGGGAGAAGTTGGAGAACTGTGTGCCGAGGGCAGTGGTCTGGTCGAAGCTTCTCTTGTTGGCACCGTATACGAATGTCGCGTTGATGTTATGCCTGTTGAAGTTGCGGGTGTAGTTGATTATGTTGTCAAGCAACCAGTAGTATGTGTTGCTTATCTCCTTGGAGGCCTCTCCTGTCTGGCTGGCAGAATAGCGGTTGAAGTTGTAGGCGTTGACCACATTGGTCATGTAGTTGTAGTTGACCCTGTAGGTGAGTCCCGTGATCCATGGCACCGTCACGAGTCCGTAGACTGTGGTGTTGATCTGGTGACGCTTGTCGGAGTCATTTGACTGCATCTTGAGGAACGGGTTGATGATAAGACTTCCGTTCGGGTTGACAATCCAGTTGCCGTCTTCGTCTTTAGATCCTACCACACTCGGCATTCTGCTGAGCGCTCCGATATCGGGTGAATCTCCGGAGTAGTCGTTGAATGAGAGCATGGTGTTTGTCCCGACTTTGAGCCAGGAGTTGAGCGTGACATCGATGTTGGAGCGGAATGTCGTTCTCTTGTATGAGTCGTTCAGGACTATGCCTCCCTGGTCGGTATAGCTTCCTGAGAGGAAGTATGATACGTTCTTGCTGCCTCCGGTCACGTTGACGGTGTTGGTATAGAGGTGTCCTGTGCGCGTGCCGTTGTCCCACCAGTCGTATTCTGTGCCGTTATTGATGCCCTCGAATACGATGTCGTTCATGCCCGTGCTTGTCATTGACCAGTCAGGGTTGGCTGCAGTGTAGCCGGATTCTGCGGTGTAGGCGTTCTTGAAATCCACATCGCGGATTTTCTTGAGGTAGGCCTCGCGGTCCAGAGGATGGTAGTTGCGGGTAGGGTTGCTGAATGACCAGTTGCTTGACCAGCTGATCTTTGGGGCCATCTCGTTGCGGCCGCTCTTGCTTGTGATCATCAGGACGCCGTTGGCTGCCTTGGCTCCGTATACGGCTTTGCTGCTCGCGTCCTTGAGGACATCGATGGCCTCGATGTCAGACGGGTTGATGTCGGAGATTCTTCCGTTGTATATGATGCCGTCCAGTACAATCAGAGGGTCGGTACTGCCGTTGATTGTCGTTTGGCCGCGCACTTCAATGGCGGGTTCGGCTCCGGCGTAGTTGGTCTGCGCAATCTGGAGTCCGGCGACCCCGCCCTGGAGCGCCTGGAGGATGTTGGAGTTCGGTGCCGTCTTGACCGATGAGAGGTCAGCTTTGACTACGGAACCGGTGAGGTCAGACTTCTTCATGGTACCATAGCCGATCACGACAACCTCTTCGAGGGCTTCAGAGTCGTCCTGGAGGGTGATTTTGAGCTCTGTGCCGTCCCATACGGCTTCTTGGTCACTGTAGCCGAGGCAGGATATCGTGAGTACGGAGCCTTTCGTAATGCCCGGCAGGCTGAATCGTCCGTCCATATCGGTGATGACTCCGTTGGTGGTGCCCTTCACCACCACTCCGGCACCGATGACTGCATCGCCGCGGCTGTCAATGATGACACCCTTGGCGGGTTCGGTTTCCTGCGGCTTCGTCCTGGTGATGACGATGTTCTTGCCTTTGATTTCGAAGCTGACATTCTGCCCGGCCAGGATCTGTTCGGCCGCCTGTCTGATGTCGCTTGCGTTTACATTGATTTCCTTTGTCGTGTCAATGTCGCCTGTTGCGAACACGAATGAGAACCCGGTGCTGTGCTTGAGTTCATAGATGGCCTGCTTTACATTGACCTTGTCAAGCTTGAGAGGCGCTATGGACTGTGCTGAAACACCGGCGCTGAAAAGCAAAAGACCTGCGGCCATCAACAGGGCCGCTCTTCCATTTTTCATAAACGAGTGGTTTTTGGATTTGATTATTAGTGTAATAATATGTTTTACTCGATTACATATTTCCGTCCTGTCTTGGTATATGTTATTTTTCCAGTTGAACTGAACTTGCCGAGGATGTCCTCGATGCCGTCGCATTCCGAGAATTCTCCGTAGAAGCGGATTTCCAGTTTGGAGGAATCCCGGATTTCTATGTCAGCCCCGAACTCGCGCTGCAGTTTCTTGATGATCTCACCCAGCTTCTCCTCATCGAAGAACACTTCTCCGGTCTTCCAGGATGAGATGGCCCCTGTCCTGGCGACCTCTATCTTCATATCTCCCGTCTGCTTGTCAAGTGTGCATTTTTGATCCGGGAAGAGGAGTCTTTCATGTGAGTCCTTGAGGAGGTTGCGCATTGAGATGCGGCCTTTCTCAAGGGAGACTATGATTTCGTCATCTTCGGGGTAGTTCCTGAAGTTGAACTCGGTGCCGAGCACTTTGATGTCCATTCCGTCCGTCTTGACTGTGAATGGCATTTCCGGATTACGGCTGACTTTGAAGTGGCACTCTCCGCTCATGGAGATGTCCCTGTTCTCAACTCCAAAGCCTTGGGAGTAGCTTATGCTGGAACGGCTGTTGAGCCAGACTTCACTGCTGTCAGGCAGCACCACTCTCGTTCTGGAACCTGCCGGGGCCTCAATTCTGATGTCGGCAAAGGCGTCATAGGCATCTGCGCGTCCAAGATTGAATGAGTATAGGGCAATGATGCCGGCCGCTATGGCTGCAAACGCCCCACAGGCGAAGCATAGTGCTCTTCTGCGTGATGTGCGGCCGCTCCGCTTTCTCATTACATCCTTGCGGAACCGCGCATAGGCCCTGTCGGCATTGTATTTTTCTGAGATTGATCCGGCCTGCAGGGCTGTCCAGATCTCTCTTAGTTGTCTGAATGCCTTGAGGTTGTCGTCAGATTCTCCGATCCACGCTTCAAGCTTGGACTGTCCGGACACGCTGAGTTCACCCTTGAAGCAGGCAAGGGACAGGTCAATTATATTTTGAGGTATCTCTTTCATCTTTCTTTTCATTTAGACAAGATGGACAGTAAAACGGGTAGTGAAAAAATGCCGACATAGTCTCCGAGTTTGTCGCGGAGCAGGGCAAAAGCGTTCTTCATGTGGTACTTGACGGTGTTTACGGAAATTCCCAGTTCGTTGGCGATTTGCTCGTATTTGAGACCATCCTCCTTGTTCTTGAGGAGTATGCGCCGACATTCGTCGGGCAGCGAATCGACGGCTTGCCTGACGGCTTCGATCATCTCATCGTCAAGCATCTTGCCCAAAGGGTATGTGCCGTCCACAACTTCTCTTTCCAGGAACCTCTCTGCTTCGAGAGGCTTGAGGTTCTTGATGTGGAACGAACGTAGATAGTTGATGCAGCGGTTGCGCACCGATGACAGCAGATAGGATCTGAGCGACTGCTTTATCCTGATGGCGCCGCGTTTCTCCCACAGGTCGGCCATCACATCGTCAACAAGGGCGGCGGCGGTGAAGTCGTCTTTGACATATTGGAATGCGAGGTGGCACATGACGGGGTAGTGAGTGTTGAACAGCTGTTTCCAGGCCCGGTCGTCCCCGTTTCTCAGGGGAACTAAAAGCAGGTTGTCGTCCATATTCAAGACAGGTGTGAATTGATTTCTCCGGCTGTCTGCAGGATTTCCTTCACGAGGAAGTCGAGATGCCGGATGTCGGCCCGGTAGTCGGGCAAGTAATATCCCAGACTGGCGATAACCCTGCCGTGATGGAAAATCGGAACGGCTATGCTGAGTACATGGTGCTTGTTGGTGCTGATGATATATTCCCGGCCCTTGATGCTTTTAAGTTCTCGGTCAAGGTCTTCTCTGGACTTGATTTCAGGCCAGTCGTCTCCCGGCAGGCCGATCTCTTCGATCACACTGTCGATCTGCTCGGGCGTATAGTGCGCGAGGATCATTCTTCCGGTGACAGCCTTATATACGCTGATGTTGTCGCTGGTGCGTGCTTCGACCTCGTGGTCCCCGAAGGCTGTGTGCAGGAGTGATCTGCGACAACTGCGGATGACAGAGAGGAGTACGTTCTCATTGGTCCTCCGGCTGAGCTCGTCTATGAGTGGGAAGGAGAATTTCAGCAGCGGTTCCTCATCCGTGCTCTCTCCTGCCAGTTCGAAGAGTCTGCGCCCGAGCATGTAGCCCTTGCGCCGGTCCGGCTGGCAGACAAGGTCTAGTTCCACCATGGTCTTGAGGATGTTGGCGCAGGTTCCGCGGTTGAGTGAGAGGCTGTCCGCGATTTCGGAAAGTGAAATCTGCCTACCCTTATTTCTGGCCAGGATGTCTAATATATCGGTGGCCTTTTTTAATACTTGAATTTGCATAGCTGAATTGTTTTACAATGCAAAAATAAAGAAAGTATTTTAATTATATGTTCACCAATGTAAAATTATTTCATACATTTACCACATAATGAAACTTGCACATTTTTTCAAGACAGCCGTCCCTGATATCAAATGGGATCTGTGCCTGCAGATGGGAGTCAAATATGCTGTGGCGAAACTTTCTCCGGAATTGACGGGGAAGGATCCGATTTGGCATTACTCCGTGCTTGAGCAGGCTAAAGAGTCTTTCGCCTCCAGAGGGCTTGAGCTCATCGCACTTGAAGGGGACCAGTTCGACATGACCCGCATCAAGCTTGGCTTGCCTGGGCGCGAAGAGGATGCTGAACACTACCGGGAGATGCTTGCCAACATGGGCAGACTCGGCATCTCGACCCTCTGTTACAATTTCATGCAGACCGGCTGGTTCCGGACGAGGGTGGATATCAAGGAGCGCGGAGGCGCTCTTGTGACCGGATTCGATTCGTGTGAAGCCAATGCTCTTCCTGACAAGGAGTATGCTCCTGTGAGTGCGGAGCAGGTATGGGAAAACTACCGCTGGTTCATCTCACAGGTAATTCCGGCTGCTGAAGAGTCCGGGGTGAGGATGGGGCTTCATCCGGACGATCCGCCTGTCCCCAGCATTCAGGGTGTAGGCCGTTTCTTCACCTGTCCCGAGCATATCGATCTCGCGTTGTCGCTCAGCGACAGCCCGTCCCACTGCCTCACATTCTGCCAAGGGACATATGTGACTATGGGGGCTGATATTCGCGACTGTTTCCACAAGTGGAAGGACCGTGTCGTTTTCGTGCATCTGAGGGATGTATCGGGAACTGCCGGCCATTTTCATGAGACTTTCCACGATGACGGCCCCACTGACATGCCTGCGATGCTGAAGTTCTACGCGGACGAGGGGTTCAACGGAATCTTGCGTTCCGACCATGTGCCTACAATGGCCGGAGAAGACAATGATGACCCGAGCTATTCCATGAACGGCAGTCTCTTCGGTGTGGGATATATCAAGGGTATAATGGACGCGCTCGCAATTAAGGCTGACTGATCTTATGTACGCTTCTCTTCAAACTCTCGACTATGTAGCCGTAGTCGTCTATATAGCTCTGATGGCCGTTGTCGGCCTGCTTTTCGCCTGGATTGTCAAGGATTCAGGCTCATACTTCAAGGGCGGCGGCGCCATTCCATGGACCATGGCCGCCGTTACCAATTTCATGGGTCTGTTCAGCACGTTCGTGTTTGTGGCCTATGCCGGTGTGGCCTATGAATACGGCCTGGTGTCAATCTCCGTGTTCTGGAGTTTCGTCCCGGCCTGCATCATAGGAGGCCTGTTCTTCGCCAAGAGGTGGAGGCGTTCCGGATATACGACTCCAACCGAGTACCTTGAGCTGCGTTACAATTTTCCTGTGAGAGAGATTACAAGTTGGGTGGGTCTTGTGATGCGTTTCCTTGACAACATGGTAAGACTCTACGCCATCGGGATCTTCATCACAGCTGTCACCCCGCTCTCATTGGAATGGTCGATTATCATTTCCGGTGTGATAGTCACACTGTTCAACCTCTTCGGGGGGATGTGGTCGGTGTCAATCATGAGCACCATACAGTTCGTCATAATGATTCTTGTGACTCTTGTGCTGCTGCCACTGTCCCTTCAGGACGCTGGCGGTCTTGGACATATCCAAGAGGTCATGCCGGATCACCTCAAGTGGTTCAACGGGCCGAAAGGGGCCCCGTTCTGGTTCACTGTCTATACGATAATGTCCATCATCAAGAGCAATGAGAACTGGACATTCATTCAGAAATACTACTGTGTCCGGGATGAAAAGTCTGCACAGAAAACGGCTTGGGTCACGGCCCTGCTCTTCCTCGTGTTCACCCCGGTATTTCTCCTTCCGGCTGTGGCCGGCCCGATTATCGTCCCGGGAATCGAAAATCCTGAGATGTCCTATGTGGCAATATCATCCAAACTCCTGCCTGTCGGGATAATGGGTATACTTTTCTCTTCGATGTTCGCGGCCACGATGTCCTCCCTCAATGCGGAATACAACGTGATGTCCGGAGTCGTGACCCACGATATATACAAGCGGCTGTTCAACAAGGACGCCACCGACAAGCAGATGCTGCGCGTCGCGAGGTGGAGCACCCTTATAATCGGTATCGTGATGACAGGCGGCGCCATTCTCATTCAAGGTATCGGGGGGGCCTTCGAGGCCAACAAGCTCTTCACCGGCATACTTGCCATACCGCTCGGAATCCCTCTGATTCTGGGTATAGTGGCCAAGCGTCCGGGCGGAGCTGCGGCTATGCTTACCATCATAGCCGGTGTGTCGTTCGGAACCATCGTCAACCTCATTCCCGCCATTTCCTGGGAACTTGGCACCATGCTGGAGATGATATTCTGTCTTGTGATTTACTTCTTCCCGTACAAGGAGCGGCGTTCGGAGACCAAACAGCGGGAAGTCAGCGAGTTCTTCAAGAAACTTTCCTCTCCGATCCCGGAGGCGGAGAAGCCTGTCATCAGTCCTCAGTACAAGAAGGTTCTCGTCTCTTTGTTCGCATTCTCGTTTGCGGTGGCGGGGTTCTTGTTCTGCGGCTTGAGTATCCCTTCTATTTCAACTCGTGGCGGCCTATACAGTTTCATCGCCGGCGCCTTGTGCCTGGCGGCTGCCGCAGGAATAGTTCTCTTTACACGTAAATTCAACAAAACCAGTAAAATATGATTAAAGACTCTACTAGACTCGAAGACCTGACACAAATGCTTGACCACTTTGAGATAAAGCCACTGGAAATATCCGATGTGGAACTTTGTGACAGGCTTGAGAAACTTTACACCGGAGCCATCAACGATGTGCTCCGCGAACATTGCCTTATGGATCAGGCACTGCCCAACAACATCCTTCCGTTGACTCAGGATATGTGCAAGGCCGGCGTGGCATACACCATCCGCTCTGCTCCTAACCCGACCGTGGGAGGGGAAATGAACATACGTGCACAGATGTTGGATGCGATGCCGGAGCACTGCTGCGTGGTCTGGGATGCCGGTATCGAGAATGAAGCTGCCCATTGGGGCGAGGTGATGACTGCATCCGCGATGGCCCGGAATGCCAGAATGGCCGTAATCAACGGTGGTCTTCGTGACACTCGTCAGGTGCTTGCCCAGAAATTTCCGGTCTTCTACAGATATCATACCTCCAACGGCTCTCTCGGTCGTACGAAGATCACCGAATACAATGTCCCGCTGAGGATCGGCAAGGTATACATCAAGCCGGGAGACTTTATTTTCGGAGACATCGATGGCGTGGTGGTTATCCCGAGAGCGATTGCTTACGAGGTTCTGGTGAGAGCAGAGAGAATAAAAAGCAATGAGCGCGAGATGAGGGGAATGGTTTACGAGGGATTCTCCGCAGTGGAGATGATTAACAATGGCGGTTACTTTTAGTTTATGAATACTGATTTCATAACAGCGGACTTCATGCTTGGCAATGATTTCGGCAGGGAACTATACCACAAATATGCGTCGGGCGCTCCAATCGTGGATTTTCATAATCATCTTGATGTGAATGACATTTTGGAAGACCGCAAGCATAGTAATATAGCGGAATTGTGGGTCTGTGCCGACAAGTACAAGCACCGGGCCATGCGTATCGCCGGAATCAGCGAGAGGCTCATCACAGGGAAAGCCCCGGCGAAAGAGAAGTTCCAGGCATGGTGCGGACTTATGCCGTATACGGTGTTCAACCCTCTTTTCCACTGGTCCTGCCTTGAAATGAAAAACATTTTCGGCATAGACGAGGTTCCTTCGAAGGACAATTGGGAGGAGATATGGGAGGCGTGCAACACGAAACTCTCCACAGACGACTTCTCGACGAACTCTATCCTTCGCCGGATGAATGTCAAGTCTCTCACGACATCCAATGATGCCATGGAAGATGTGAGCGTGCATAGCAGGGCTTCCCGGAAGTCATCAATGTGCGTGGCGCCGTCTCTGAGGGCTGATTCAATAGTTGACTTCAAACTTGCCGGAGCCCCGGACAGCTTGGGCGAGTATCTTGAGCTGGTGAAGAGCAGGCTTGACTCCTTCGCAGGCAATGGCTGCCGTCTTTCTGATCATGCCCTTGACAACGGATTCTTTTATGCCAGGACTTCCCGCCAGGAGGCCGACGGGCTGTACGCCAGACTTACAAATGGAGGTGCGATAGGCAAGACGGAGCTTCTCCGGCTCAAGTCTTTCATGCTGGATTTCCTTGCCCGGGAATATGCTCGGAGAGGTTGGGTGATGCAGTTGCACATAGGGGCGGAGAGATGGACAAGTACTCGTCTTCGCAGAATATCTGGCCCGGCGGGCGGATATGCCGGAATAGGCAACAGCTGCTGCCTTAGAGCCGTGTGCGATTTTCTGGACGGGCTTGATGCGGATGGCCTTATGCCTAAGACGATTCTCTACACCCTCAATCCTTCCGACAACGCGATGCTTGCCACACTGACCGGTTCGTTCTCCGAGTCAGGCGTGCAGAAGCTCCAGTTCGGTCCGGCCTGGTGGTACAATGATCATGAGTGCGGTATCCGTGACAACCTCGATGCTCTTGGTTCATATTCGCTGATGTCCATGTCATTGGGGATGACTACGGATTCGAGGACGATTCTATCTTTTTCGCGTCATGACTACTTCAGGAGGATTCTTTGCGATTACATTGGAAATAGGGTTGAGAGGGGCGGACTCCCGGCCGATATGGAGTTCCTCGGAGGGGTTGTCACAGGCATATCATACAAGAATGCAGACAAATGGATATATGGAAATGAATAAAGGAAAAGTGGCTGTGGTGACCGGTGCGGGCGGAGTCCTGTGCGGTCCGATAGTTTGTGATCTTGCCCGGCAGGGCTACAAACTTGTCTTGATAGGAAGGACTCTTGACAAATTGGAGTCAAGAGCCGCCAAGGTCCGTGAGGAAGGGGGTGAGTGCATGTGCATCGCCGCCGATGTGACCGATGAGGCTGAGATTAAAGCGGCATGTGACAAGGTCAATGCCGCCTACGGCAAGGTTTCCGTTCTGATAAATGGGGCGGGAGGCAATCAGATGGATGTGATTGCAAATGTCAACGAGTTCTCTCCGGAAGAGCTTGAGCAGGGACATCAGTTCCGCGGATTCTTTGACTTGAAGATGGACAGGTTCCTGGATGTGGTCAATGTCAACATCATGGGTACTGTCATCCCGTGTCAGGTCTTCGCACGCGATATGGCCGAAGCCGGAGGCGGGGCGATAGTCAATTTCGCTTCGATGAATACCTACCGTCCTCTGTCCAGAGTGCCGGCTTATGCCTTGTCCAAGGCTGCGGTGTCCAATTTCACTCAGTGGCTGGCTGCATACCTCGCTCCGGCAGGTATCAGGGTTAACGCAGTCGCTCCCGGTTTCTTCATCAACGACAGGAGCAAGAAACTGATGTATAAAGAGGACGGCACTCCAACGGCACGTGCCGAGCATATCATGTACAACACTCCCATGCATCGCTGGGGGCGGGCCGAAGAACTGCTCGGTTGCGTGAACTGGCTGATAGATGATGAGAAAGCCTCGTTCGTGACCGGAATCACCGTACCGGTTGACGGCGGGTTCCTGAGCAGTCCAGGCCTTTAAATCAGGCTGTACCATGTAAAAGAACTCCTGCCTTGGCACATGGGTGTGCGTAGGCAGGAGTTCTTTTATAACTAAGGCATTTAAGCGTCAGGCCATCGCAACGAGTATCATTACCTGGGCTATCAGCACCCTCATGAACATGGAGAGCGGATAGACCGTGGCGTAGTTGAGCGACACGTACTGGCTGCCGTAGGCGTTCTGGGCGAACGCGAGGACAGGCGGATTGGTGGTGCCGCCGGCGATGAGGCCGCAGAGCTGGTAGAAGTTGAGCTTGCAGACGAAGCGCCCGATCAGCGCGATGACCACGATAGGGATGATTGTGATGAGGGCTCCATAGAGTATCCACCACCAGCCTCCAGCCGTGAGGGACGAGACGAAAGTGCGTCCGGCACCGAGTCCCACCGCCGCGAGGAAGAAGGAGATTCCGATCTCCCTGATCATCATGTTGGCGCTCAGCGTAGTGTAGGTCGTGATATGGAATCGTGGACCGAGGTGGCTGATGATGATGGCCACGATGAGCGGGCCTCCGGCCAGTCCGAGTTTGATAGGCTGGGGGATTCCGGGCACGGCGATAGGCACGCAGCCGAGCACGACGCCGAGCGCGATTCCCAGGAAGATTGGGAAGAGGTTCGGCTTCTCAAGCGCCGAGGCCTTGTTGCCCACGAGTTTGGCGAGGGCGTCGATGCCCTCCTTGTCTCCCACCACCTGGAGATAGTCTCCGACCTGGACCCGGAGGTCCGGCGCTGCCACGAGCTCGACACCTGAACGTGCGACTCTGGTGACGGTGACGGCGTATTTGCCCTTGAAGAGAATCTCGCTGAGCTTCTTGCCTGTGAGGGAGGAGTTGGTGATCCCGAGTCTCTTGACGCTCGGAACGCCCTTCTTGCTTTTGAACTTGATCCAGTCGTCCAGATGCATAGGAATCTCCGCTCCGAAGACGATGCGGATCTTGTCCACGCATTTCTGTGTCGTCACGATCAGCACCTTGTCGCCTTCGTGCAGGACTGCGTCGTCTTCAGGGACGAATTCCTCGCCGTCACGCATTATCCTTGAGACGACCATCTCGTTCTTGAGATCCTCGGTGATCACATCCTTGAGGCTCTTGCCGATGATGGCCGGATTGGTGACCTCGCAGTGCATGCGCCTTGCCGTCTCGGCCGCGCTGCTCTGGGACTCTATGGCCTTGGTCTCCTCTTCGAGGTTGACTCTGAACACGGCCTTGAATATGATGAGCAGGGCGAGTACGCCCAGAACTCCCATCGGGTAGGCTACTGCGTAGGCTGAAGCCAGCCTTGATGCGTCAGTGCCGGATCCTCCCGAATCGAGGAGAGTCTGCTGCGCTGCACCGAGGCCTGGGGTGTTGGTCACGGCTCCGGACATCACTCCGACCATCGTCTGGAGGCTCTCGCCGCTGACCAGATGGATGCCGAACGCCGTCAGCGCGGCCATGAGCACGAGCCCTACTGCCAGCAGGTTAAGCTTGACGCCGCCGTTCTTGAAGGAAGAGAGGAATCCCGGGCCGACCTGGAGACCTATCGAGTAGACGAAGAGTATCAGGCCGAAGTCCTTCATGAAAGAGAGAACCCTGGCATTCGGGACGAAGCCGAAATGCCCCATCACGATGCCGACGAAAAGTATCCAGGTCGAGCCTATGGTTATGCCCTTGAAGTTGAACTTCGCGAGGCAGAGCCCGACGGTGATGGCTATCGCGAAAAGAAGTATCGAGTATGCTGTCCCGCTGATTACCATACGAAGTCGAATTTCACATCTACAGGGATGCCCTCGAGCATCATGTTGAATGCGTCGGCCTTCAGGTCGTCATCGATGTTGCCGTATTGGGCTGTGAACTGCTTGGCGGCAGCGAAATCTCCGCGGCCCTGGAGTTCAAGCGTCTCTGAAACGAGGGATGAGATGCCCTTGTGGAAAGCGTCGTAGTCGATGTAATAGCATCCGTCCTGATGGCGAGAGAAGGCGCCGGCCTGTTTGAGATAGTTGTAGCAGATGACATTAGCCTTGCCGACCACTCCCTCTGTGCCGAATCTGGCTGAGCGCAGAAGGGCGGTGAGGAATGTGGCGTAGCCGTCCTCCTTGGTGACGATCTCGTTGGTCTCGAAATTGCCGAGCACATCTGATGCGAGGTATGCTCCGAGCGCGAGGGCCTTGGTCTCCTCGATCACGTCAGCCTGGCTGTCCAGAGCCTCGTCAACGGTGCGGCCGTCAAGGGTCTGCTTGACTCCGAGGGCGTGCGCCACCTCACGGAAGGCCACATTCCAGAAGAACGCCTTGTCGTTGATGTGCTCGCGGTCCCTGTCGCTGATGACAAGGTCGGCCGTAGGGATGAGTATGCTGTTGAACTTGGCGGATATCACATTCTGCATGAGTATGGTGCGTGTGCCTTTCTCTGCCTGCACCTTCGTGTCGAACGGAAGGTTGATGGCTATGTCCTTGACGGCGCAGTTGGATGCTCCGGCGTAGTAGAGGGCGTCGCAGACATAGATGGTGGACGCCGTGCCAGGTTTGAAGGACTTGAGTTCCTCGCGGCATGGGAGGTTCTGCTGGAATGCCGGCAGCTGCTCGCTGAACTTGGCTATCTGTGCTGTGCGGGTGAGGTTTTTAAGCATCACGAAAGCGCCGAAGGAGCGCTTGATTCCGTGGAGTTCGTCGTCGCGGCTCTCGTTGGGGCCGAGTACGAGATCCATCTTGCTGTCGTCCGTGTCAAGCCATTTCAGCGCGCTCTGCTCGTAGGAGTCGGTCTTCAGGTCTTCGGCCTTGGCGAGCAGGTATTCCCGCACGCTCGGCACGATGGTGAGGTCGGCTGCCGCCGTGAGGTAGTTGGCGATCTTGTCGATGTTCTCCTTATAGGCGTCGTGGTACCACTCAGTGGTGAGCTTGCCTTCGGAGTCCCTGCGGATGAGGGTGTAAGGGCTGTATTTTGCCGGGTCGTCGAATGCTTCCCATTCGGCCTGGGTCATGTCCGCCGGGTAGAAGCACTTGCCGGCCGGGATCTCCGCTTGATAGCCTTCTATGAAGCTATTGCCGGTGATCCTGTCCCATGGGCCGTAGTTGATGTCTGCGTATTCTTTGATCTTCGGGGATGTGATTGCGCTGTCGAGAGCCTGCTTGTCACCGAACACCTGCTTCCAGTAGATCTTGTCCGCCTCCATGGCGGCGAAACGATAGAGGTTGAGAACCTCCTTGCCGTAGATGGAAATGGCGTTGGTGTAAGCCGAATTCTCGGGGCCGATTTTCACTGTCTCATACTTGGCGAAGTTGACGTCATCCTTCTTGTTCCCGCTGCAGGATGAGAGCAGGGCAACCGCAAGGGCTGCTGCTATGAACATCTTTTTCATAAAAAATACATTACTGCTTTTTAACGCGCAAAGATACTTAGTTTGTACCTTATTCCCAAATCAAAAACTTTTATTATTTTTGTCCGCAATGATGCGGTCCTTATCTTTCCGGGCGCTTCCCGCCTTGTTTCTGATCGTGGTTTCCTGTGGTTCACCAGTCATGACTCCGGGGGACCGTTTTGCGCAGGCGGACCTCGCCGGAGAGCTGGCCGCATCCATGATGACTTCCAGACCGGATTCGGCTTTCGCCATCCTTCGCGATGCGCGGGCTTCGGCGACGGACAGCACAGTCATATATTATATAGACGCGCTCTCCTCCAAGTTCCATTACCTGATGTATGAGGACGATTCATGCAAGGCTCTGACCTCCGCCGTGTCGGCGTGGTTCTCGCGGCAGAGTAATCCGGACCCCGACATGTGCTTCGTCAACGGACTGAGCAACAATGTCCGCGGGGTCTGCTTCCAGGCGGAGAACGCCCAAGATGAGGCGGAAGCATGCTTCAGGGATGCCGCCGCCAGCCTTGAGCGGAGCGGGAGAGGGAAGTGGCTGCCGGACATCTATGTGAACCTCAGCAATGTCCTCCTCCATAAGGGAGACTTCGCCTCCGCGGCCTACGAGGCGTCACAGGCCCTGCAATGCGCCGACTCTCTGGGGCTTGACGCTTCCAAGCACTCGATCAATGTGGCTCTTGCCGAGATTTATGCGCGCATGGCCAACTACGACAAGGCCGGATGGTATTTCGACGCGGCCAGCGAGAAGTATCCGCCGTCGTCGGACTACGAGACATTCTACTTCTACAACGCCCTCTGCAACTTCTACTATCTCCAGGATGATTACGCCAAGGCCCTTGACGCCGCCAGGAAGGCTTACACCGCCGTGCACAAGACCGGGCAGAGGCCGTCAGAGGCGATAGCCGAGGCCAATCTCGGCGACATCTTCATCCGCATGGACAGGCTGGACTCCGCGAAGATATGGCTGGACAGGGCCGCCACGTATTTCCGGCAGCCGGGCGCAGATGACGCCGCACTCTTCTATCTGAACGGGCTGTATGCTTCGCTATATCTCCAGAATGGCGACGTGGTGACGGCGAGGCGTTATCTGTCGATGCCTTACGATGAGAGAAGGGTCGGTCCGAATTATCTGTATGAGCACTACAAAAGAATGTCCGAGTACTTCCGCCGCAGCGGGGACTGGCGGCGCGCCCTGTACTACTCGGACAAGGAGAGGGAGTACGATGACTCTCTGCGCAATCTGAAGCATCTCAACAATGTGGCGGAAATGTCTGCCAGATACACCCGGGACACGACGCTCATGCATCAGAGGGCCGAGCTTCTGGACAACCGTGCGACGATACGCTCACAGCGACTTACAATAACGGTGATCGCCCTGATGCTGGCTCTTTCCGTCTGCGCCTTCATCGCCATACACACCTTGTTGCGCCGCCGCAGGGAACTCCAGAGGCAGAAGGAGATGCGTCTCATCGGAGAACTCCGCCTGCAGGCCGCGCGCAAGCTGCTCTCGCCGCATCTGCTCTTCAATGCCCTCAACGCCGTGGCCCCGAAGGACTCGTCCGTCTCGGAACATCTTGTCAATATCGCCCGTTTCAGCGTGCTGATGCTGGACAAGAACACCATACCGCTCAGCGACGAACTGCTGATGAGCCGCGAGTATGCCTGTCTCCGCAGGACTATGCATCCTGATGACCCTGAAGTCCTCTGGGATGTGGACCCGTCGGTGGATCAGGGTGCTCCGGTGCCTACTCTCTGCATCCAGACCCATGTCGAGAACGCCCTCAAATATGCTTGCGCATCGCGGATTGTGGTCCGTGTGTCCAGAACCCGGGACGCTCTGGAGATTTCCGTCAAGGACGACGGAGCCGGGTATCTCAATACGCAGTCCATGCCGGGGCAGGGGACGGCATGGGGCATACAGACCATGTCAAGGACCATCGCCGTCCTCAACGAGACCCGCAGGAACAAGATGAAATACGATATCCTCAGCGAGGCCGGCAAGTCCGGAACTGAGGTCAGAATAATCATTCCGGATGAAGATCAGGACAGTAATAATAGATGACGGGCACCATAATATAGACTGCCTCATCCGCGACCTCGCGACCTGGCCGCAGGTGGAGGTGATAGGTGCGGAGACTTCGCCGGAGGCGGGGCAGAAGCTTGTCCTTCGGGAGAAGCCGGACGTGCTCTTCCTGGACATGATGATGCCGGGCAAGAGCGGGCTCCAGCTGCTCGAGGACATCTGCGGGCAGGCGCCTGACGGGATGCGCATAGTGTTCTACACGGCCTATAGCGGCTTCATGCTGGACGCGATACGCAACTCGGCGTTTGACTTCCTGTTGAAGCCTTATACCAGAGAGGAACTTTCTGTGGTGGTGAACCGCATACTCGCTGATTTCAGTTCCGCCGCGCCGGCTAAGGAAAGCCCGAGGGAGTCGTTCTCGCGGCTTTTCGACGGAGGGGAGCGTTTCGCCGTGCTGACTACGACCGGCGTCGCGCTGATCGGCGTCGAGGAGGCTGTGTGCTTCCGTTTCTCCAAGGACGGCGGACGGTGGGCCGTGACCACTTCCAAGCGCTGCGAATATGAGATGAAGGCGCGCACCGGGGCCTCTGACATCCTCGCGCTGTCGGACAAATATGTCCAGACTTCCAAGGACTGCATCATCAATTCGTCATACTTGTCGTCGATAGACAACAGCACGATGCGCTGCCGGCTCCGTCCTCCATACAACGATATGGAGATCTATGCCTCACGCCGACATTTCTCAAAACTCAGGAGCCTGATCCAGACTATATGATCTGCTCTTCCGGAATCTGGGGGAGCTGGGCCGCCGCTGTGGTGAGCCTGGTCCTCATCCACCTGTCTCCGCGGATTCTGAAGGCGAATATCATGCCCTTGACGCTCAGTTCCACCGCCATCGCGATCCAGTAGCCCCTCAGGCCGAGGTGCGGGATCAGGACGAGAGCCAGGCCGAGACGTATAATCCACATGCTGAGCAGGTTGATGGCTGAAGGCACGAGCGTGTCTCCGGCGCCGACGCAGCAGCCGTATGCCACGATGCTTACCCCGTAGAGCAGTTCCGCCCAGGCCTCTATCCTCAGGCACGAGGCTCCGAGCGCGATCACTTCCGGATCCCGGCTCATCAGCCCCATGATCTGCGGGGCGAACGCCCACATGAGGATGGCCAGGAAGGTCATCATCGACGCTCCCGTAGCTATCGTCACCTTCGCGAAACTCCGTGCCATGTCTTTGCGCCTTGCGCCCAGGCTCTGTCCGATGAGGGTGGTGGCGGCGTCCTGCATGCCGTATCCGGGCAGGTAGCAGAAGCCTTCCGCGATGATGGCGAACGAGTTGGCCGCTATCGCAACGGTGCCGAGCGGGGCCACGATGACAGTGGCGGCGACATAGGCGCCGCGGGTCACCACATTCTGAAGCCAGAGAGGCCAGGATATGTCAAATGCCCGCCCGTATATCTTTCCGGCCTCCTCCCTGCTGGTGCCGCAGTCCCGCCCCTTCTGCCTCAGTTCCTCGGAGCGGGTGAAGATGTAGGTCAGCAGGAACGCCCCGGCGCACAGTGTCGCGAGGCCTGTGCCTATCGCCGCGCCCATCACTCCGAGATCCAGCACGAAGATGAATATGTAGTTGAACAGCACGTCCAGCAGGCACATGGCCATGCTGGTGATGCTCGGTATTTTCATGTTGCCGCTGGCTATAAGGGAGGCCTGGCAGAATATGGCGATCTGGAATGTGGGAAGGAAGAGGGAATACACGCGGAAGTAGTCCGAGGCGTCGCTGCGGATTCCGCTTTCGCCGCCGAGCCATCCCGGAAGCGCGCCGCTGACGGCGAGGCCGATCAGGGCGAGGGCTATGCTGGCCATGCTGACGGTGGCGAGCCCGCGGTGGAATATCTTTCTCGCCCCGGCGAAGTCCCTCGCTCCGCAACGGTGGGCGATCTGCACGCTGAAGCCGGAGTTGTTGGCGTAGCAGAATCCTCCAAGAATCCATGTGGAGGTGCTGACCAGTCCCACGGCTGCGGCCTGCGCGGAGCCGAGGCGGCCCACCATCGCCGCGTCTATGTAGCTCATCAGGCACATTGACAGCTGGGCGAGTATGGCCGGGAGGGCGAGCAGCAGAGTCAGTTTCAGCTGGTCCGCGCCTCCCATGGGGCTTCCTCCCCTGAGGCGGGCGAGCAGTATGTCTTTAGAAGATGATGCCATCGTGTCGCGCAAAATTCCTGCAAAGATAGTATTTTTTGCGACTCCCCCGGGTGCGGATTCTCCAACTGACGGAGGGTCAGCGCTTGTGGATAACTATGTTGATAACTTTTCCCGGAACTTCGTCCGGCGGGTTGACAAATTGGTCTGATTTTGACTAATTTTGTCTTCCCACAAGCTTAAAATTTAAAAACCGGAATTATGGATGTACGTAAAACCAATGGCTCAATCGAAGAGTTCGACAAGGCTAAACTTGCGAGAGGAATCCACCAGGCATACAAGTCAGCCAAAGAGTACTGCGATGATGCCATAGTGGTATCCATCATAAACAATCTCTATGTCTACGAGGGCATCACGAGCGCAGAAATCCGCCGTCAGGTGGAGGAGTCGCTCATGTCCATCAACAAGAAAGTGGCCCTGGCCTACATCGAGAAGTTCGACGCGGACGTGGACCTGCGCCGCAAGCGTGACTTCATCAAGGACTACATCGCCGCCTCCAACGCGGCCACAGGTTCCAAGTTCGACTCCAACGCCAATGTCACCAGGAAGAACATCGTGACCCTCGGCAACGAACTCTACAAGGAGAACAACATCAAGCAGAATCGCTATATCATGTGCGACAAGATAAAGACCCTCTACGGGCGGGCCCTCGCGGACCAGTACCTCAAGGATCTCAACTCGCACATCCTCTACAAGCACGACGAGAGCGGCACCCCTGGCTTCCCTTACTGCGTGGCCATATCGATGTACCCGTTCCTGGTGAGCGGCCTGCGCGAGCTGGGCGGAGTGTCCATCGCCCCGACCGACCTCAAGTCGTTCTGCGGAGAGTTCATCAACCTCGTCTACTCCGTCTCCTCGCAGTTCATGGGCGCCGTGGCCACGCCTGAATTCCTGATGTATCTTGACTACTTCATCCGCAAGGATTACGGTGAGGACTACATCTCCCGCCTGGACGAAGTCGTGGAGTTCAACGTCAAGCAGCGCACCCTTGTCAAGGTGATCGACAACTACTTCCAGCAGGTCGTGCATTCGATGAACATGCCTGCCGGCAACAGGGGCTACCAGACCGTGTTCTGGAACATCAGCTACTTCGACCGCAACTATTTCCAGGGCGTGTTCGGGGATTTCCGCTTCCCTGACGGCAGCGCCCCGAAGTGGGAGACTCTCGACTGGCTGCAGAGGCACTTCATGAACTGGTTCAACGAGGAGCGCAGCCGCTACATCCTCACCTTCCCTGTGGAGACCATGGCGCTGCTGACCGACGGCGGGGACGACTATCTCGACAAGGACTACGCCGACTTCACCGCGGAGATGTGGGCCAAGGGCCACAGCTTCTTCTGCTATATCTCCAACAGTCCGGACTCCCTCTCCAGCTGCTGCCGCCTGCGCAACAGCCTCAAGGACCTCGAAGACAAGGAGGACAGCGCCCACAACCACACGACCCACCAGTACTCGATGGGCACGGCTTCCGTCGCCACCGGTTCCAAGTCCGTGATGACCATCAATCTCAACCGTCTCATCCAGGACTCCGTGCGCCGCTACTTCCTGGAGCGCAGGGGAGTGACACTCCCTGCCGGCAAGCCGCTTGACCCGCTGTCCAATTTCTACGACAAAGACGACCTCTATACCAACTACATAGACAAGGACCTCACGGAGATGACGGAGCGTGTGCACAAGTATCAGATAGCCTTCAACGAAATCATCAAGGACTTCCTGAAGGCCGACATGCTCGATGTCTACAAGGCCGGCTTCATCGACATGAAGAAGCAGTACCTCACTGTGGGCGTGAACGGTCTCACTGAGGCGGCCGAGTTCCTCGGACTCAAGATCTCCCCTAATCCGGAGTACGGCGACTTCGTCAACAGCGTGCTTGAGACGATCAACATCTCCAACCGCAGGGACCGCACCCCTGAGGCCATGTTCAACACCGAGTTCGTCCCGGCCGAGAACCTCGCCGCCAAGAACTACAAGTGGGACAGCAAGGACGGCTACTTCGTGTCCGGCAAGCACAATCTCTACAGCTCCTACTTCTACAACCCGGAGGATGTCGAGGTGTCCATGATCGACAAGTTCAAGCTGCACGGCGAGGACTTCGTCAAGTATCTTGACGGCGGCTCCGCCCTGCACATGAACCTCGCGGAGCACCTCTCCAAGGAGCAGTACAGGCGTCTTCTGAACGTCGCTGCCCACTACGGCACCAACTACTTCACCTTCAATGTACGCAACACGGTCTGCAACGACTGCGGCTACATCAGCAAGGATACGCTGACCAAGTGCCCTAAGTGCGGCAGCACCAACATCGACTACCTCACCAGAGTCATCGGCTATCTCAAGAGGGTGTCCTCATTTGCCGAGCCACGTCAGGAGGAGGCTCACAAGAGGTTCTACAACCCTGCCAAAGATGATTAAATACCTGCCCGGACTTACCGACGTGGTCCTGGAAGAAATACCTGACAGAGTGACCCTGGCAGTCGAGATAACGAACTGCCAGGGTTCTTGTCCGGGATGCCACTCCCCGTTTCTTCGTCAGGATATAGGGGAGGAGCTCACCGAGGCGGCCCTCGACAAGATGATAGAGGACAATTTCGGCGTCAACTGCCTGCTCTTCCTGGGAGAGGGCAACGACACCGGAGCTCTCCTGCGCCTCGCCGCCCATCTGCGCCGGCGCTGGCCTGAGCTTGAGACCGCCCTGTATTCGGGCCGGCATGACGTGGAGGAGGAACTGAAATCCGCTTTCGATTATGTCAAGGTAGGGCCGTACATCGAGGCTCTTGGCCCGCTCAACGAGAAGACCACCAACCAGAGGTTGTACCGCCGTGGTGAGGACATCACCCCGCGCTTCTGGAGAAAGAAATAATTACCGCATATGACCAAGTTATCAGCCCTGGCCGCTCTTGCCGTCCTTGCCGTGTCCTGCGGCGGCGTCAAGATCGACCGTTTCGCCCTTGTGGAGCGCAACAATCCGCACATCACTTCCATAGACACCCTGGCATCCCTGTCGGTGGGCAACGGCCGTTTCGCCTTCACCGCTGATGTGACAGGTCTTCAGACTTTCCAGACCCTCTACTCCAAGGGTGTGCCGCTCGGCACGCAGTCACAGTGGGGCTGGCATTCTTTTGACAATCCGCAGGGGCTCCGCTTCGAGGAGACCCTCAGGTCCTACGATTTCGGGCGCGGGCACGAGGAGCTCTATGCCTGCCAGCTCAAGGAAGGCCGCGGAAAGGCCGCATCAGACTGGTACAGGGTCAACCCTCACCGCCTGCATCTCGGGGTCATAGGTTTCCAGGGACTTGAGCCGTCTGAACTCAGCAAGATAGACCAGACTCTCGATATGTGGGACGGGGTCATCCGTTCGTCCTTCTGCGTCAGGGGAGAAGATGTGGACGTGCTGACCTCCTGCGATCCGTCCTACGACAAGGTGGCCGTGTCCATCAGCAGCCGGACGCGCATCCCCGTGTCTTTCCGCTTCCCGTATCCGACCGGGGGCCATTCGGATGATGCCTGCGACTGGAGCCGGGATGAGCTGCACGACACCGCCGTCGACCAGGAGGAAGACGGGATGGTGATACTCCGCCATACCATAGGTGCCACGGTATATTATATAAAGATATGTTACGACAACGCCGTCTTCTCGAGGGCGGGCCGCAATTCGCTGCTGCTCACGCCGGACGCGGACGACTGGAGCTTCACGGCGGAGTTCAGCCAGCCTCGCCCCTCGGCAGAGCGTTCCGGCGGGGCCGCATTCTCCCGCGAGGCTTCATCCAGATACTGGAACTCCTATTGGGAGGACGGTGCGGTGGTGGATTTCAGCGCCTGCACCGACCGCCGTGCGGCCGAGCTTGAGCGCCGCGTGGTGCTGAGCCAGTATCTTCTCGCCATCCAGTGTTGCGGCGACGTCCCTCCGCAGGAGACGGGCCTTACATATAATTCATGGTTCGGCAAGCACCACATGGAGATGATATGGTGGCATCAGGCGCATTTTCCTCTGTGGGGACACGGTGACCTGCTCGGCAGGACCCTTCCGTGGTACGGGAAAGTGGAGCCGGTGGCGCGCGGCATCGCTGAGCGCCAGGGCTTCAAGGGCGTCCGCTGGATGAAGATGACCGACCCGTCCGGTCTGGAGGCTCCGTCCAACACCGGCTCCTTCCTCATATGGCAGCAGCCTCACCTGATTTACCTTGCGGAACTCCTCTATCGCGCCGAGCCTTCCCGCGAGATTCTCGACAAATACGGCTCTCTCGTCGACGAGACGGCTGAATTCATGGCGGACTTCGCGAGCTATGACGCTGAGAATGACCGTTATGTGCTCAGAGGCTGTATCGCCGCACAGGAGACTCTCCGGGCAGACAAGACCGTCAACCCTCCTTTTGAACTGTCATATTGGCACTTCGGCTTGAGCACGGCCCAGCTCTGGAGAGAGCGCCGCGGGCTGGAGAGGAACAGTGAGTGGGACACGATAATCTCGAAACTCTCCGCCCTCGCCTCCAGGGACGGCCTTTACCTTGCCGCGGAGAGCGAGCCTGACACATATTCGGATATACGTATGTACTCTGACCACATGGCGGTGCTCGCCGCAGTCGGTGTGCTGCCCCAGACTTCCCAGGCGGATACCGGGATCATGAAGAACACTCTCGACTGGGTGTGTGACAACTGGAACTGGGACAAGACCTGGGGATGGGACTATCCGACCACCTGCATGAACGCCGTCCGGATGGGAGAGCCCGAGAAGGCGGTCGACGCCCTGCTGATGGACAACAGGACCAATACATATCTCCCGAACGGGCACAATTATCAGGATGCTCGCCTGCGCTGCTATCTCCCGGGCAACGGAGGACTTCTCACAGCCGTGGCCCTGATGTGCGCCGGATGGGACGGGTGCACTGAGACGAACCCTGGATTCCCTAAAGACGGCAAGTGGAATGTTCGCTGGGAGGGGCTGGGGAGGCTTCCTTAGTTTTTCGTTAATTTTTCCGCAGCTGTTTGCTATTTTCCGAAATTCTTCGTTTATTTGGTATGAAATGTATTAACCGCTAAAGTAGGAACTCAAAACAGTGTATTGCTATATGAGAAGATTTCATTTTGTCGTGAAAGGAGGACTGGGTCTTTCTTTCGCTGCCGCGCTTCTGGCGACGGCCTCCTGTGAGAAACCCCTCAAGGATCTTTCTCTCGATTTCGTCATGACCGAAACTGCCGTCATCAGGCAGGGCGAGACTCTCCAGCTCCCGTTCTCCGTAGGAGAGGCCGGGTCCGCGGCCCTCGAAGTGAAGGCCGTATCTGACAATTCGGATTATGTCGCCGCTGTGGAGATGTCCGAGACCGACGCCGCGTCCGGTGTGCTCAAGCTCACCGCTCCAAAATACATCCTCGCCCCTGCTACCGTCAATGTCGAGGTCAGCGCCGCGGATGAGGCCAATTCCCGTACCGTCAAGAAGAGTGTGGCCGTGTCAGCGGAGATGGCAGCCGGTTTCCAGGAGCTGTCCGCCGCGGCCAATACATATATTGTGAAGCCTGGCGCATTCGTCAAGTTCCCGGCAGCCAACCTTTCCGGCAAGGTGGAATTCGCTTCCGCATCCCTGCTCTGGCAGGACAAGAAGGGCATGGTGGCCGATGTCATCGCTGATCCGGCCTCCGGTTCCATCTATGTGGCTCTCAGCCCTGAGCTCAGCGGCAACGCAGTAGTCGCAGCATCAGCCGCAGACAAGAAGGTGGTATGGAGCTGGACTCTCTGGGTGGCCGACTACGATCCGGCCGCCAAGACTATGGACTACACCGACAAGACCTCAGGCGTGAGCTTCAGCTTCATGGACCGTTATCTCGGCGCCGTTTCTGCCGAGCCTGGTACTGACGCTGTCAGCGGCAACTTCTACCAGTGGGGCCGCAAGGACGCCTTCCCTGGATCAACTCTGGCGGCTTCCCTCAAGGAAGTGTATGATATTGAGGGCAATGCCGTGTCTTATACTGTGGAGGCCTGCGCCGCCGAGAACAACATCCCTAACGGTGTCGCCAATCCTTTCGTGTGGTATTCCGGCGTGAGAGGCGGCAACTGGGGCTGGCTTTCCAACACCAGGACCTTCCCTCAGACTGATGAGGTTGTGGATCTGTGGGGCGGCAAGTCAGGCAAGAAGTCCGTATATGACCCGTGCCCTGACGGGTGGCAGGTACCTGCCATCGAGGCGTTCTCATTCTATGCCGATGCTGATGTCGAGAAGACGAAGTGCTTCGCTGTCGAGGGCTCAACTGCCAACAAGGATCTCCTCGGCCGCTATGTGAAGGTGGGTTCAGACAAGTTCTTCTTCCCTGCACAGGGTGAGATTCCTCACGGAGGCAATTATACCAGTGGCGCAGGATCCAACTGGCCTTGCGCGAAAGCATGGTCCGCCACCGCTGATCCGGCCAACTGCAGGGCGTACGCCACTGCCGTCAGCCCTTCTTCGACTGGAGCCAAGGGTGGGCTCGGCTTCGGATACGGCACGCCTGTCCGCTGCGTGAAAGTGAAGTAGTAGTATTAATCGCTAATAAAACATTTTTCAGATGACGAAGACTTTGTCAAAGGCTATTGCCGCCTTTTCTCTCGGCGCGCTCGTGCTTCTGGCCGGAGCTTGCCAGAAAGAAGCCGAAAAACCTCAGCTCGGCTCGTTGAAAGCCGCTTTCGGTTCCGATGAATACAGCGTGGAGCCTGGAGGCACCATCTCTCTTGCCTTCGTGGTCTCAGGCCACGAGAACGCCGATGTGGCTGTGAGCGCCGAGGCTTCCTCCGACCGCGCCAGCGTCGAGGTCAAGAACCCTCTCATGTATCAGGGGGAGGTGCTGTTCACTGCTCCGGCCGTGTCTGCCGGCGAGACCGTGACTGTGACCCTCACCGCTGTCGATGAGGCCAACTCCAGGAAAGTTGAGGTTACCACCGCGGTAAAGGTCGGCGCCTCCGAGGCCCTTGAGATAGCTTTCTCTTCTGAATACAAGTCTGCCGTCCTGGCGGTTCATTCGCGATTCCTTTCGCCATCAAGGGTGTAGGCCTCGCCAAGATATCCTCTCCGCAGCTTGCGGTCACTCCTTCTTCATGGGGCGGCAAATGTGAACTCGCCTCGGACGGACTCTCCGGCAAGATTGTCCTCACCGCTCCTTCCGCCCTCACCGAATCCGTGAAGGTTGAACTCAGCGTCAAGGACGACTACAGCCGCGAGGCCAAAGCCACCCTCGACATAGCCATCGCTGCGGTGACCGAGACGGCAGGTGCCTCCAACAGTTATATTGTCAAGCCTGGTTCCACGCTGACCATCAAGGCCGTGGAAGGCAATTCCGCAGACAAGGTGGACTTCGACAACGCCAAGCTTCTCTGGCAGACAGAGCGCGGGATGGTCAAATCCGTCTCTGCTGCTCCGGGAGAGGGCGCCCTTGTTGTGTCTCTCAATCCTGGGCTGAGCGGCAATGCCGTGGTGGCCGCCCTCAAGGACGGTGTCATCGTGTGGAGCTGGCATCTCTGGGTATGCGACTACGATCCGGATGCGGATCCGTTTGTTTGGAAGAGCGCGGCCGGCAATACTTTTACATTCATGGACCGCAACCTCGGCGCCATGAGCAGCGAGAAATATTCGGACAAGGCTCTCGGCTACATGTATCAGTACGGCCGCAAGGATCCGTTCGTCTGCGCTGACGGCGTGCATTCATCCGCCCTCATCAAGATGTATGATATGGATGGCAATCAGGTGTATGATGACGCGAAGGAGCGTCCGGTCTACGATGACAGGACCAGTACCAACCTCCAGCTTGCCATCAACAATCCGATGACATTCTACAGCGCCCCTCAAAGCGCATGGCCTGTTGTCGACTGGCTTACGGACAAGGCTGACCTTCAGGGCAATGACCTCTGGGGCGGCAAGTCCCACATCAAGACCAAGTATGATCCGTGCCCTGAGGGATGGATGGTACCTGAGACCGGCGAGGCATGGGGCTTCCGTAAGGAATACAGCAAGGCGGGCGGTCTTACCACCGACGGCAAGTATGATCCGTCTTACCCTTGGTATATCGAGTATGATGACGCGTATTGCATCGGCTTCCGTTACAAGCAGGCTGACGGCAAGGAGTACTGGTTCCCGTTCAACGGAGACCGTAATCCGAACACCGGAGTGTTTGAACGTGTAGACAGCGGCGCAAGTATATGGACTTCTACCGCTTCCAATACTACCATGACTATGCAGGTGTTCGCTTGGGGCAACCCCGCTGCCGAGAGTTATCTTAACCGTTCTTATGGCGCGGCTATCCGTTGCATAAAAGTCAAATAATGAGAAGAGGAATCGTTCTCTCCCTCATCCTTTCTGCAGTCACGACTCTTGCTCTCCGGGCCCAGGTCCGCGAGGTGTCAGGGGTCGTGACTGACAGTTCTAATTCGGAGACCCTGATCGGAGCCACAGTAGTGGTGGAGGGGAGCGGCGTGTCGGCTATCACCGATTTCGACGGCCGCTATCTGATCAAGGCCCAGCCTGGCGACAGGCTCAGCTTCTCCTGTCTCGGGATGATTCCCAAGACGGTGACTCTGGGAGATGTCACTGTGCTCAACGTGGCGCTGGACGTCAACAGGGATCTGCTGGAGGAAGTCATAGTAGTGGCCTACGGCACCACCAAGAAGGAGTCTTTCACGGGCTCCGCCGAAGTGGTCAAGGCTGACAAGTTCAAGGACCGTGCTGTAACTGACGTCTCCAAGATGCTGGACGGTCAGGTGGCCGGAGTGATGGTCACGTCAGGAAGCGGACAGCCGGGCAGCGGCGCGGATCTGCGCGTGCGCGGCTACGGTTCCATCAATGCCTCCAACGCGCCCCTGCTCGTGGTGGACGGCGTGCCGTACGACGGTGACCTCAGCTCCATCAACAGCAACGACATCGAGACCATGTCAGTCCTCAAGGACGCTTCCGCCGGCGCTCTCTACGGCGCGCGCGGAGCCAACGGAGTCATCATGATCACGACCAGGTCCGGCAAGGACACCGAAGGCGCCATCAAGCTCGCCCTCAATGTCAAGGCGGGTGTGAGCTCAAGGGCCATACCTCCTTACGAGACCCTGGGCGCAGGTGAGTACATGGAGCATATCTATGCCGCCACCTACAATGATCTCGTGAGCACGGAGGGTTATCTGCCTTCCGTCGCAGCCGGCATGACAGTCTCGCGTCTTGCGGGCCGTTTCCTCGGCACTGACAACATCTACAATCCTTACACCCTGCCTATAGACCAGGTCTTCGACGCTGATGGCAAGGTCGTGAGCGGGGCGGCTCTCAGATATTCGGAAAACTGGCTCGACGAGGCGCAGCGCAAGGCGGCATTCCGCCAGGAGTATCAGTTCTCCGCCAACGGCGGCGGCTCCAAGGGGCGTTACTTCGCCTCGCTCGGCTATCTCGATGAGCAGGGCACCCTCAAGACCACGGGCTTCAAGCGCTACACCGCGAGGGTCGGGGCGCAGATGTCCCCTAAGGAGTGGTTCGATTTCGGGGCGGATATCAACTATGCCTACTCCGACAGCCGCTTCCTCGGCTCGGACGGCAGTTCCAACAACACCAATGTCTGGTACTCCGCGATGATGATGGGCCCTATATACCCGGTCTACGAGAAGAACCCGGACGGGAGCGACGTGCTTGACGGAAGTGGCCAGCGGGTGTTCGACTACGGAAAGTCGCGTCCTGCCGGAGCGCAGAACAACAAGAACTCCGTGGCCACGCTCTTCGATGACGAGTATTACAGCCAGGCCGGGACGGTGAACATACGTGCCAACGCCGCCCTGAAGTTCGGGGGCTTCAAACTCTCGACCAATCTGGGCGCCGACAACTCCAACACCTACGAGAGCACCAACTACAACCGTATCTCCGGCAACGCCGCCGGCACCGGACGCCTCACCAAGGAGAACGGGCGTATGCTCAGCTACACCATCAACCAGCTTCTCAGCTGGAACGGCAAATTCGGGGAGCACGCCGTGGATGCCCTTGCCGGGCACGAGTTCTACAACTACGAATTCCGTTACACCCTCGCGTCGAGGACTGGTTTCCCGTTTGACGTGTATGACGACCTCGGGATGGGTTCCACCCTCGCCGACGCCAACTCCCAGACTGACCGCTACGCCATAGATTCCTGGCTCTCCCGAGTCAACTACTCATACGCCGACAGGTACTACTTCTCCGCCAGTTTCCGTATGGACGCCTCGTCGCGTTTCATGAAGGACAACCGCTGGGGAGCGTTCTGGTCTGTGGGCGGATCGTGGCGCATCTCGCAGGAGCCGTTCCTCAAGGACAAGTCCTGGATCAACAACCTCACCCTCAAGGCCAGCTATGGCGTACAGGGCAACGACAACCTCGGCTCGTTCTACGCCTGGCAGTCCCTCTATTCGATGAATTACCCCAACGCCAACCATTCCGGAGCCATCATCACATCTGTGGAGAGCAGGGACATCACCTGGGAGAAAAACGGCAACTTCAACGCTGGCCTGGAGTTCCGCCTCTTCGACAGGCTCTCCGGAACCGTGGAATGGTACAGCCGCAAGACCACCGATCTTCTGCTTGAGACCCCGATGGCCATATCTCTCGGATTCCCTGGGTATTACGACAATGTCGGGAGCATTCTCAACACCGGCTTCGACATCAGCCTCAACGCCGACATCATCTCGGAACGCGACTTCCACTGGAGCATCGGCTGGATGGGTTCTACCCTGCGCAACAAGGTGCTCAAGCTCTCCGACAAGGGGGAGGACATCGTGAACGGTGCCTTCCTTATACGGGAAGGTCTCCCTATCAACTCGTTCTACCTCTCCAGGAGCGCCGGTGTCGATCCTGCCACGGGCGACCAGCTCTACTGGGCCTACAAGAAGGATGCGTCCGGCAACATGATAGATGGCAGCGAGTACATCACCAACAACGCCACTGCGGCTTCCGGCAGCAAATATGTGTTCGGCTGCAGGATTCCGGACATCTACGGTTCGCTTTCTTCCAACTTCAGCTGGAAGGGGCTGGATTTCGCCGTGCTGTTCACCTACTCGCTTGGTGGCAAGGTTTTCGACAACATCTACCGTTCCCTGATGGAGCCTTCATTCATCGGACAGACTTACCACAAGAATGTCCTGCGCAGCTGGAGCCGTGCGGGGGATGTCACCGATGTGCCTAAGGCCCTGACGACCCTTTCGACCCTGGCTTCGGACCGTTTCCTCGTGGATGCGTCATACTTCGCGGTGAAGAATATCTCTCTCGGTTACACCCTGCCTTCCGCCCTGCTTTCCGGGGCCGGCATCGAGTCGCTGAGGGTCTATCTGTCCTGCGACAGCCCGTGGCTCTTCACCAGCCTGAAGGGCATGAACCCGCAGGCCGATTTCTCCGGTTCCACTTCGTACTCGTACACCCCGAACCGTACCCTCAATCTCGGCGTGGACCTTAAATTCTAAGTGACAAGATGAAATTCAAGATAATGAAATTCAGGTTTTTGCTGCCTTCGCTCTGTCTTGCTGCCCTTTCGTCCTGCTCGGGGATGCTTGAGACTTCTCCGTCCACGGATGTGGACAAGAATCTGATTCTCGGGGATGCGGGCGCCATCGAGGTGGCGATGAACGGGGTCTATTCCACCATGTACAACAGGATTGACTTCGTCACCGCCAATGCCCACCAGTGCTTCGGCAATCTCGCCGTGACGCTCGCCGCTGACTTGATGGGTGAGGACATGGTGCAGACGGCCGAGGGGCCGGGCTGGTTCTGGAAGGACTACAGCTATGAGACCCGTGAACGCTATACGAGCAAAATCCAGAGGTGCTACTTCACATGGACATATTTCTATCAGATAATCAACAATGTCAACTATATCCTCTCCGCCGGCTTGACGGCTGCCGGGGACAAGGCCAAGCTGAGCTATCTGATGGCGCAGGCGTATGCCGTAAGGGCGTTCTCGTACTTTATGCTGATTCAGTCTTATCAGCAGACCTACAAGGGCCATGAGACCCTCCCGGGCGTGCCGGTGTATACGGAGCCTACTCTGAGTTCTTCCAAGGGCAAGGGGCGCGGCACAGTGCAGGATGTGTATGACCAGATTCTCGACGACCTCGACCAGGCTATGGTGTATTATGAGATTTCCGGTCTGAAACAGAGTGATATAAGCGAGATGGACTACTATGCCGCCAATATGCTCAAGGCACGCGTCGCACTGGTGATGAACGACTGGAAGACTGCCGCTGAGGCTGCCGACATCGTGCTTGAGAAGCCTGGCAAGACCTTGCTCAGCCGCGCGGACGCTGCTGTGGTCAAGGGGCAGTATGACGATGCCACGAAGGCATGGACTACGGGCAGCACCCCGTTCAACTCCGTCAGCTCATCTTCCGTCATCTGGGGCGCGAAGGTGCTCTCCGACCAGTCTACTGTCTATGCTTCGTTCTTCTCCCAGATGGACGCCTGCACGGACATCTACTATGCCGCCGAGACGCCGAAGTGCATCAGCAACTGGCTCTATGCCCAGATCCCGGACAGCGATGTCCGCAAGGGCTGGTGGAACGGAGACATCGGCGTCCCGGCTTCCAAGTGGAAGTACGGCGCCAATATCAACTACAATCAGCACAAGTTCCAGTGGAAGGAGCAGAAGAGTTACTTGGGCGACTATATCTTCATGAGGCTTGAGGAGGCCGTGCTCATCAAGGCCGAGGCTCTTTGCCGCCTCAAGGAGTATAAGGACGCCCGCGCCGCACTGTGCGAACTGGGCTCCCGCAGGGATCCGGGATATGCCGCCAGGGTGTCGAGACTTGAGGGTGACGAACAGACTTTCTCCAGCACCGGAGTCGTGAAGACTCTGCTGGATGAGATCCTGCTTCAGCGCCGCATCGAGCTCTGGGGCGAGACAGGCCGCATCTTCGACATACTCCGCCTCGGCAAGGGATGGACGAGGAACTGGACCGTGGGCGGGGAGAAGTCCAACCACACCAACATCCTCAGCAAGTACTCCGAGTATGCCGCCTTCCCGGCTGACTATATCGAGTGCATCCTGATGATACCTCAGACAGAAATAGACAATAATCCGAACATTTCAGATGAAGACCAGAACCCTTATATCCAGCGTTAGCGCCGTTTTGCTCTCGCTTCTCTGCCTGTCCTGCTCCAAGGACCAGGCGTCGACTCTTTATGAAGGAGATTCGGGTCTGGCGTTCGCCTCCTCCGTGCTCAACACCGAACTGAGCGCCGAGGATGCCAACCAGATACTTGTGCCTGTCTATAGGGGGACTCAGGATGTCTTCCAGGCGGATCTCTCCCTGGAGTTTGAGACTAAAGACGCTTCCGGCAAGGTCGTCTGGGTGGAGAGCGACCCGGCGGGAATCTTCTCGTTGATCGCGCGCAGGGTGCTCTTCGCTGACGACAGCTATGTGGCTTATGCGCAGATACGCTTCACGGACATCAACAAGCTTGGCGTGGATACCAAGTACCGTATGCGCCTTTCGATAAAGGACAATCTCAGCCCGTCGCAGAAGGGGAGCGTAGTCATCACGGCGAACCGCAAGCTCAACTTCAAGCGTCTCGGGAAGTGCACATGGACTGACCGCTGCGTCTTTGACAACAGTTATCAGGCTGACATCTACAAGGCGGAGGAGGCCGACATCTACCGTGTGATGGACCCTTATTCCGAAGGACTTACCGTAGAGGAATATGCGGAGAACGGCTGGGCCGGCACTCCGTCGGAATATGTGCAGTTCTCTGTGCGCCCGGACGGCAGCATATACTTCGAGCCTTTCTGCACCGGAATGAAGGTGCAGGGGAAGTACCCGGCTTATGCATATTTCCCGTCAGAGTATCAGTGGGGCAAGGATTTTTCACAGTACGCCGCCGACAACCGCCGGATCTCCGACAAGGAGTTCCAGCTCTATCCGGTCTACTGTCTTCCGGACTTCCAGTACGGATTCCTCAACGACGGAGCCTACAGGTTGACGATACTCCTGCCGTAGTCGCCTGTAGATCGGGTTGGTTTTTCGAGAAGAGGTCGACCACAAGGTCGGCCTCGACCCGTAAATGGCCGAATCTCTTGCGGCAGGAGTCCACGCTCAGAGTTTGTTGTTGATGCGGGCGGTGGCGGATAAGATCTTTACACAGACCTGATTAAAGGTTTTGCCTGTCCCGATATGCGGACAGGTAATATCGTCATCTGCTTGTTTGTCAGCGTCTTGCCTGTCACCGCCCTTGTGTTGTGGTTGCAGTGCCGGGGCTGGTAGCCACCTGCGATGCTTTTGTGTTGAGCAGGTGGCTGCCAGCCCCGGCGCCTGCCTTGCCGTCAGCCTTGCCGCGAGCGCCTGCCTTGCCGTCAGCCCAGCCGCGAGCCCAGCCGTCTACCTTGCCACCCCGGCACCACCCCATCAGGAACCTTTCCGCGGCCCGAGGTTTAGAATACCCAGGACGGCGATTCCGTACGGCAGGGCAGGGCTTTCCCGTACCAAACGGGTTCTCATGATTAGTTGGTGCGGGAAAGATGGGTTTCCCGTACCAAATGAGGATAAAGTACAATACTTCAGGCGGTATTCCGCTTCATCGACGGAATCTATACCTATGATCAAATGAGAGGAATCATCAGTCATTGTCAATGCCTCTGGGGCTGCTCCCGTTTTTTCCGCAGTGCCTTGGCGAGCAGAAGCGCGGCCGCGAGTGCGGTGATGTCCACGCAAAGCCCGATCCACGAGAAGTCCACAAGACGCGGTCTTATCCTTCCGTCGAGGGATGAGGACAGAACAAGACGGGCGGGGAAGATGTATTCGGGGAGGTCAAAACCCTCATCTTGAGGGTAGTCTCGCCTCATAGTCCTGACGGTTCTGTATGTGCCTGATTCTAGAGCCCAGAAGTCCTCTCCGTCACTGTCGCTGACCCGCACCGTGTGGTTGAGGATGTCTCCCACGAGCAGGACACTCTGCTTTGTGACATCGGCTCTCACATCGGTGGGGATGATTCTTCTCAGGCTGTCCAGAATATAGAACCGCCCGTCACAGTCGAAAAGAAAAGCGAGCGAAGCCCTGTTCTCGTTTTCCGTCATGAAGATGTGCTCTATCTCAAGCCCTTCGGCGGGTATGCCCTCGACGAAAGGCTTTCCTCCGGCGAGCTTGAGATGAAATAGCCGCCCGTCCGCATCGGTCAGCATATAGCCCTCGTCGTAGGCTTTCCGGGTGGTCGGGTTACCGGATATTATTGCTGCCGGGAAGCGGAAGCCTGCGGAGTCCAATGCCCCGTTGAAGGCCTGCTCCAGCGCCATGGCGCTTCTGTTCGTTGACATCTCTATGATCCGGACTCCGTCCCGTCGGGCCACAAGGGCGTACTCGGGGTCTTCAAGTTCGAGGCGTGGAGGGTCGGATTCCAATAACATATGGACATTCAGCTCCGGGATGTTAACCTCTTTCGGGGAGGTTGAGAAGAAGATGTTGTTGGACTCTATCTGATCCGCCGTGTATTGCTTGCCGTTTATGGTCTCCGAGACATTATTGCGGCTGCTCAGCACGCGGTAGTAGAAAAACGGCAGCACGCTGTCGTTGTATTCCCGGCCGTGGGTGTCTTTGAATGTGAAATCTCTTCCGGAGCGGTCCTCGAGGGATACGAAATCTCCGGCGATGCAGCTGTAAAGGGTGAACGGCGTAGAGTAGGGTTTCGCCGTGATGATGTACCAGAGCCGTGGCAGCAGCCAGATTGCAAGCAGGGCGGTGATGACCGCAAGGTAGATGTTTCCTGTCTTTCTCATTGTACTCCGTCTTTAAATCTTCTTACACTGTAGTGGATGAGCGGGAAGGCCGCAAGCGTGGTGACTGTCGCGAGGGGAAGTATCCCGCAGCTGTAGCCCATCATCTGGGATGAAAGGTAGAATGTGCTCAGCAGCGCGAGCATCAGCACGGTCTCGAATATCCTCATCCTCCAAGCGGGCTCGAGTATTATTGCCCCCGCCCATATATATGCGCACAAGCCGGCGCAGTACCATGTGAGAAGCGAGAAGAGAATTCTCCACACTATGTCGGCCACCAGATAATGTCCGAGGAAAATGCCGAGCGATGCGGCTTGGATGATGAAAAACACCAGCAGTACGACAAGGCCGTATCCTTGCATGATGGACACCGTCCTCAGTTGCGACATCGGCAGATGCAGCGTGAGTTTAAGGCATTTGCGGTATGTCTCCGGGATAAACTGTGCCGCTGCGAGGGCAAGCCCGCAGATGACGGGGAGATAGATGAGGTTGTCCACCAGAATCGAGTATTTCCCGACTGCGTAAGACCAAAGGAAGCCGTACCCCTGCAGGGAAGCGTTCTTTGCGAGGGCCAGGAAGTCGTAGGATGTGACCCCGATGAGCATCAGCATCAGGCATGCTATGGCCGTCCAAGTCTTCAGCCATTCTTTGTATATCATTGACTTGAACATAATCAGTACTTTCCGGTTAGTCCGATGAAGGCGTCTTCGAGGTTCATGTATTCAGCCTTGAGGTCATCCGTGCATATGCCTTCTGCATTAAGCAGGCTGCTGATTTCTCCAGGCGCGGAGAAAGAGTAGAGTTCAGAGCGGCCCCGGTATTCCGACGGGTGCAGAATCTTGTCAGAAGAGTGCGGCGCCGCACCAGTGTAGGTGTACTTGAGGAGACAGCCGGTGAGTGCGCCGATTCTGCCGTGGAAGAGAATCCGTCCGTAGTCCATGATGATGCAGTCATCCACAAGTTTCTCCACATCCTGTATGATATGCGAGGTCATGAATACCGTCTTCTCTTCGGATTTGGCGTAGTCGCGCAGATACTCGATGAAGAGTCTGCGATAGCCAGGATCCAGCCCGAGAGAGAAGTCGTCCAGCACGAGCAGGTCGGCGTTCTGGGCCAGTATGAGCCCAAGCGCCACCTGGGATTTCTGCCCGTTGCTCATGTTGGATATCTTTTGGCCCGGGGCCACCTTGAGCCGGGCCATCAACTCATAGTAGGCGTCCCTGTTCCACTTCGGATAGAATCTGGAGTAGAATCTCTCGATCTGTCCTATGGTCATGAACGAATACTGGACATGGCCTTCGAGGAGCAGCGCTATCTTAGCCCTGGTGAGGGGGCTTATGCAGGAGGCATCCTCGCCGAAGACCGTGCAGCGTCCCGCTGTCGGTTTGAGATAGCCCATCAGGATGTTGATGGTTGTTGTCTTGCCGGTCCCGTTCTTGCCGAGCAGGCCGGTGATTGTGCCTTTGGCTACGTTGAAACTCAGGTCCGAGTAGATACACCGCCTGCCATAGTAATGCGTCAGGCGGTTGCAGACTATTACATTGTCTTCCATTCTTGCAGGTTTTGCGGCAAAAATAAATTGCATGCAGGCATAATTGAACTGCCGAGTCTGCAAAATCACCACAAATGGGGATGACCCCCTGGAAAGATACCACGAAATTGGGATTGCCTTGCGCGGTGCGGCAGTCTATCTTTGCGCCGTTTTTCAATCAAGTTGTAATGAATGTTCTGCTCTCGGTGCTCGCTGCAGCTTTGCAGCTTTTCTCCTTGTCGGGATCCGTCAGGGATGCTGCCGATTCCTCCCCTCTGTCAGCGGCGGCGGTGACCGTGCATAAGGGAGGGCAGACATTCAGATGGGCTGTCGCAGGGGATGACGGCCGCTATGTCATAAGCGGCCTTCCCGCAGGGGAATATGTCGTCAAGGTGTCCTATATGGGATATCTTCCTGTCTCCAGGACGCTTGTTCTCGATAAGGACATGTCCATCTCCTTCAGGCTCGCTCTTGATACCGAGCAGCTTAAGGAAGTGGTTGTGACAGCCATAGAGAATCGCGGTGTTACGTCTTCCACGAGAATAGGGGTCGATGCCATCGCGCACATCCAGCCGTCAAGTTTTGCTGATATACTCGAACTGATGCCTGGCGGAATGGCAAAAGACCCTTCGCTGAGCAGTCCGCAACTCATCAATCTGCGCTCTGCAAATGCCTTGACAGACAGAGACTACGCGACTTCGGCTCTGGGAACCCGTTTTATAGTGGACGGCAGGCCGCTGGGCAACGATGCCAACCTTCAGTCCACGCCTGCCTATAGCAGCTACGGGAGCAGCCATGTCAATTACGGGACGGACATGCGTGAGATTAGCACGGAGGACATCGAGAATGTCGATATTGTCCGCGGTATCGCCTCCGTCCGATACGGTGATCTCACAAGCGGTCTTGTCAACATAGTCCGTAAGAGGGGCGGCAGCGATCTGCATGCCCGCTTCAAGTCGGACATGAAAAGCAAACTCTTCTATCTTGGCAAGGGTTTCGAGTGGGGGAACAAGCCTGACAGAACCACACTCAATGGCAGCGTCAATTTCCTTGACTCCCGCGCGGACCCGCGCCAGACCCGCCAGAACTGGAAGCGCCTGACCGCCAGCTTCAGGGCAGGGAAGGACATGAGCGGCGAGAGGTTCAGCCGACAACTCACAGCCAACCTCGACTATACCGGGTCTTTCGACAACCAGAAGTCCGATGTGGATCTGGACATCACCGAAGGCGGTATGCCGATAGAGACTTACAGCTCTGCATACAACAAGTTTTCCCTCAGCGGCTGCTATGCCCTCAGGGCTCTCGGAGACTCTTCGTTCTTCCGTTCACTGGAGGCGCACGCATCGCTCACCTATGAGCGTGACCTGATAGACCGTTGGAAGCACAATGCCCTTGGCAAGGCCACTCCGGTCTCCACATCGCTTGAGCCGGGAGAACATGACGCCGTGATAATTCCGGCAAAGTATGATGCGACGCTCCAGGTGGACGGACGCCCGTTCTATATGTTCTTCAGCGCATCGGCCATGTTTTCAAGAGGCGTCCATAAGATTCAGGCCGGCACGGAGTGGAATATGGACAAGAACTTCGGGCGCGGCACCATCTTCGATACCTCCAGACCGTTCTCGACAAGCATGGGGGTACGCCCGAGGCCGTACAGCGCAATCCCGGCCACTCACCAGTTCTCCGTCTTCGCGGAAGATCATGTTTCCAAGTCTCTCGGCCCTGTCACCTTGGACTGGGTGCTTGGTCTGCGTGCCGAGATTATGGCCGGGGCCGGCAGCGGTTATGAAGTCAACATGAAGCCGTATCTCGATCCGCGCACCAATCTCAGGATTGCTCTCCCGACCATCCTGCTTGGCGGGCGCAAGCTTGATTATGGAGTATATGGCGGTATCGGACGGCATACCAAGTTCCCTACTATGGACATGCTTTTCCCTGATCCGATATACGGGGACATCACCCAGATGAACTACTGGCCGGTGGAGGAAAAACTCAGGAGGGTCAATCTGCTTGTATACCGGATTGACCCGACCAACACCTCTCTTCTGCCCGCAAGTAACCTCAAGTGGGAGATCGGCGCGGACGCTGACTGGAACGGCTGCTCATTCTCGATAGACTGGTTCCGCGAGGATATGACTTCCGGTTTCCGTTACGCCTATGAGTACCTTTCCGTCATCGCCAAGAAATACGACACATCAGCCATAGACAAGTCGGCGCTGGCCGGGCCTCCTTCACTTGAGGGGCTCCCTTACCAGAACGACACCACCCTTACGGCCTACAGTTTCACCACCAATGGTAGCCGTACCCTCAAACAGGGCCTTGAGTTCAGCTTCAGCACCCGCAGGATCAAGGCCATCAACACCAGGATCACGGCCAACGGGGCATGGCTCCGCACCGAATACATGAACAGCCAGCCCGAGTACTATCGCCCGAATGTCATGATAAGCGGTAAGCCGTATCCGTATATAGGCATTTATGAGATGAATGACGGGAACTTCTATGATTCACTTGTCACGAACCTGATGCTTGACACGCAGATCCCCAGTCTCGGGCTTATCTTCTCGACATCGTTCCAATGCAAGTGGTTCTCCGGCCGCCGGTCGATGCCCGAGAGCAAGTACCCGGACTCATACCTTGACAAAGCCGGGACGGTGTACCCCTTCGATGCCGCTGTGGCGGAGGGTGACGCGGTGCTGCGCCATTTGATCAGGGATTATACTGAGTCCCTTTACCAGTACCAGCGGACACCGTTCGCGATGAATGTCAATTTGAAAGTGAGCAAGAGGCTCTATCGTGACAAAGTGTCCTGCTCGCTGTATGTCAACAAGATATTTGATGTGACTCCCGATTATCGGCGAGGTGATGCCCTGGTGCGCCGGAGCGTGACTCCGTATTTCGGGATGGAACTTGATTTCAAGATATGAGAAAATCAGTGTTTGTCCTGGCCGTGATTGTCGTTTCTGCCTGTCTCGTCTCATGTGGCAAGGCATCTGAAGACATTTATTCCGTGGTGACTCTGAGGGCCTCCGCCGGTGATGTCAGCCTGGTGGCTATTAAGGTGGACAATGCCTTGGAAGGCAATTTCTTCCGCAATCTCAACACTGGCGAAGAGTATGAATATCCCTTGTTTACCAACGGTTCATGCACGCTCAGAGTCCTCAAGGGAGTGTATGTTTTTGCGTTTGACGGGAGCGCCACACTTCCTGATGGCACTATAAGGAGAGTCAGGTGCTACGCGCACCGCTCTCCAAATGATTCGGTCAATATACTCGGGAATGAGATTACCCTCGAATTCGATCTCCTGTTGCTATGAGAAAGTGTTTGACCATGATATTCGCCGTCATGGCGGCGTTTGAGGTGCAGGCTCAGGACAGTCTGTCCGTCAACGAGCGCACCATTCTGCACTTTGATCATCTTGCTGCCGCCGGCAACGCTTCTGCCATGCGGTTCGCTCCGTCTTACGGACTTCTTTCCCCGTACGCATCCTTTTCTTCGGCCTCGGCGTCGTTTGACTTCCGACAGGAGAGCAAGGCCGTTGTCCTCGAGGATGGGGACGGCCTGAGGCAAGGCCGCTTTGACGCCGGCACATTTCTGCGGCTCAAGGGTGGTTCGGCTGTCAGCGGAGCGGTCTGCTACCGCAGGGCCGTCAAAAACAATGTCTTGCTCAATGAGACTGCGGATTTTGAACTCCTGCAGCCTTATGTGCTTGTGGATACCGTCGGAGGAAATCTCCAGAACGAGTCCTATTCCTTCCGTGGCGAATGGATGCGCAGGGCAGGCAATGCAGTGTATTCACTCGGCGGCAGCTACAGGGCTGTACACGAGTACCGCAGCTTCGACCCGCGTCCACGCAACATATCATCCGACTTCAAGGCCGGCGCTTCGCTTGGGCTTGTCCTTCCGGGAGGGAGTCTGATCGGCTTCGCTTCCTATCGCAGGTACAATCAGGACCAGAATGTGACCTTTGTCAGCAACAAAGGGGCCAACACCACGCTTTTTCATGCAACGGGGCTTGGGCGGGATTATTGGCGCTTCCGCAGCACCGGGATTTTTGCCGCGACGCGTTATGCCGGGCGGGGGTTCTCCGCCGGAGTGGTTGGAAGCGCGGCAAGGGGGAGTCTGACAGGCGGGATTTCGTATGAGTGGCTTTCCGTCACCAGATATCTTTCTAACCAGAATGATGCTCCGCTCACCAGTCTGGCGACCGGGAGGCTGAGCGCTTTTGCTGCTTGGAAGCCGTCAGGCACGGCGGCACTTGAAGCAAAAGTAAACCATGAGAGGAGAGACGGGGTGGAAAACGTCATTGACTGCGCAGCATCTGGAGTATATCGGAACCTGCTCTCAATAGGCATGTACAGCCGAGACCGTCTGTCGGCGTCACTGTCTGCCGTGTTGCAGTTCGCGCGTGATTATGGTTTTTGGCAGATATTGCCTGCCATCGCATATTCCGGAGTATCGGAAGCATACCTGTACCCTGAGTCAAACATGTCCGCCACCTCCGTTGACGCCACATGCGGGGCCGGATTCTGTACGGTCAGGAAGGCTTGGATATATAATGTACAAGCATATGTGGGGTATTGCACCTTTCCTGAGAGCGAGTCTTCCCTGCAATGTATGGACAGTCGCATCTTGCGGGTCTGCGCAGACAAATATGCCTTCCAGTCTACAGATTTCGCGCACCTTTCAATGCAGGCCATGATACAACGCGAGCTTGGCCGGCAGTTCGCAATCTTCTCCAGACTTTACGCATCGGCTGCGCTGCGCTCCCCGGAGGTGGCTGCCGGCGTAAGTCTTTCAATAGGAATTTCTTATTAGTAATCATAGTTTTAGTAAAATGAAAAAGTATCTTATCATCCCGCTTGCCGCCCTGCTTTTGGCTGCTTGCGAAAAAGAAAAGGAGGCTCCGGCTCTCACCATCGAGCCGGTGAGCCTTGAGTTTACAGCCGAGGGAGGCAGCCGGACTCTGACTGTCAAGTCCAATCGCGACTGGACCCTCACCACCGATGGGGCTGACTGGTATACCGTCTCTCCGAAGGAGGGAAGCGGTGACGGGGAGGTTACGGTGACCCTTGGCAGGTATACCGAAGCTGCGGCCCGTTCCGCACAACTGACATTCCGGGCTGACGGACTGGTAAAGACCGCGGCTATCCTGCAGAATCGCCCGGAAACCCCGAAAGACCCGACCGAGCTCAGTTTCAATGTGCGTGCCTATGCACAGGATTTCAGTGTCCCTGCTCCTAAGGGCTTTACCTACAAGACTTCAGTAGAGGGGGAGGGAGTGACCGTCGTCTCCAGTGATGAGGAGAAGATTGTCCTGCATTTCGATGCCAACACCACCTCCGACTACCGCGTGGCCACGCTTACCGTTACCACCACCGACGACATCCAGCTTGAGAAGGCTGTCCTCCGCCAGAGCTGGAGGAATGTTGAACCTGGCGAACTCCTGATTGATGAGGTGTTCTTCTCAGGATTCACCATCCCTGAATCCGACAACTCGGATTCATCGGATGGCGACCAGTACTTCAAACTCACCAACACGACAGGAGAGACTCTCTATGCTGACGGGGTGATGATCGCCCTTTCGGAGACTTATTCGCAGGTGTCATCCACAGGCGCTTATTGGGCCTATCCTGATCTTCCGGACGGAGTTGGAGTCAGTACGCTTTATGTGATACCGGGCACGGGACAGGACGTGGCCATCGAGGCCGGCAAGTCCATCGTCATTGCCATCAACGCCCAGAACTTCCAGACCGAGAACGGTGCCGGCTGCGACCTGAGCAAGGCGGACTTCGAGTTCTTCGATGACGGGAGTGAATATTATCCTGACACAGATAACCCTGATGTACCTAATCTTGTCAACTGGTTCAAGTCATCCTGGAGTATCACTGCTCTCCATGACAGGGGATATGAGAGCTATGCCATAGCTGTAGCCCCTGCCGGAACCACTTCCGAGAGTTTCATGAAGGATCATCCATGGGAAGGCAAGAGGGTGATGGATTTCAACGGATACCACTTCGAGAAAGAAATCACCGATGCCTACATCATCCCTAACTCTTGGGTGCTTGATGCTGTCAACGGGGCTGTCGTCGAAGGACTCGGAACCCTCGCATTCAACGCTACCGTAGATGCCGGCTACACCAATGTCTCCACCATCGACCGCGACCCTGAGCGCTTCGGCAAGTCAGTGCTCCGCAAACGCGATGCCGACGGCAAGATCGTGGACACCAACAACTCCACCAACGATTTCACTGTCAGTGTTCCTCCGACAATGAAGAAGTAAGCGTCAATACCTGCTTTTCAACGAAGGAGCCTACAGGTTGACGATACTTCTGCTGTAGTCGCCTGTAGATCGGGTTGGTTTTTCGAGAAGAGGTCGACCACAAGGTCGGCCTCGACCCGTAAATGGCCGAATCTCTTGCGGCAGGAGTCCACGCTCAGAGTTTGTTGTTGATGCGGGCGGTGGCGGATAAGATCTTTACACAGACCTGATTAAAGGTTTTGCCTGTCCCGATATGCGGACAGGTAATATCGTCATCTGCTTGTTTGTCAGCGTCTTGCCTGTCACCGCCCTTGTGTTGTGGTTGCAGTGCCGGGGCTGGTAGCCACCTGCGATGCTTTTGTGTTGAGCAGGTGGCTGCCAGCCCCGGCACCTGCTTTGCCGTCAGCCCTGCCGCGAGCCCAGCCGTCTACCTTGCCACCCCGGCACCACCCCATCAGGAACCTTTCCGCGGCCCGAGGTTTAGAATACCCAGGACGGCGATTCCGTACGGCAGGGCAGGGCTTTCCCGTACCAAACGGGTTCTCATGATTAGTTGGTGCGGGAAAGAGGGGTTTCCCGTACCAAAATGATTTGTTGTACTGCTGCCGCGCCTGTCAGAATGTGGCGGAAATCGCACGCACCGCAGCGGACGCATCCTCTATTTTTGCTTCCACCTCTTCCGGTGAGAGGTAGTCGAGATTCCAAGCCGCCACGGTCGTGACATCTCCCAGGCCCCACAGCGAAGACAGAGCCTGCAGATAGGAACTTCCTTGATCCAGAGGGCTGCCGTCCGCGATGTCCATCCCCCTTGTGCAGATGTACATCACCCTTCTGCACCGGCACAGTCCCGTGCAGGTATTCCCGTTGTCCGTGAATGTTATGCCGTAGAGGGACATGTTCTCGAAGAACGCTTTCAGCACAGCCGGGAAGCTCATGTCCCAGAACGGAGCCGCGATCACGAGCCTGTCCGCGGAAGCGATTTTCCTCGCCAGGACCGCAGCGGATTCCGGGATAGCCCCTGAGTTCCTCTCCGCGAGAGTTTCCGGTGTGAGCGGCGGCAGTCCGACGGCATTGACATCGATGCATTCCATATCATACCTTGACGAAAGCGCTTCTTTCGCCGCGTTCAGAATCCTTCTTGTCCGGGACTCCGCCCTCATGCAGGAGTCGATGATTATCAGTTTGTCCATTCTGCAAATTTAGTAATCGTTAAAGAATAATCTGCCGCCTTAATCAAGTGAAACTGCCGTTTTTGTGAAATGTCGCTTGCCTTGGATGTTCCGCTTGTTCGTCCGGCATCCCTGTCATGTCAGTGTGTTGACTGGGGATTCTCCGGCAGCATCTGTTTCTTCCTGGTCAGGAAGGCCTGGAGGAGATAGATGAGCGCGATAACGACGCCGACTGCATAAGGTGACGTTCCCGCTGCTGAGGCTATAGGGGAGACGATCAATGGTGAGACGAACTGGCCTGTATAAAGTGCGGCAGAAAGGAGCGGCATCACGGTAGTGGCTGCTTCTTTGCCGGCCTTGACGCTTCCTATGGTGTTCAGGTATGGGACGCCGCTGCCGTTGGCGATGCCGATGAGGGCGGAACCGGCCAGCAGACAAGCTATACCGCCGCATGCTGCCAGGCAGATACAAAAAAGAGGGGCGGCCGGTCTGGCTGTCCCTCTTCTTTTAGTAAGCGGCAAAAAATAAGTTGCCGTAGATTTGGCAAAGATTTTTGAGGATAGATTTCTTTTTGAAGAAGGAGTGTGCCGGTGGCACATGACTGATGAAAAAAGGAATATTGACCAAAAAGATTGCCAAAGGTGATGCAACTTATTTTTTAACGATTACTTAGTCAAGCAGAGCCCTATCCTATGATGTAAGGCAGGAAGATGCTGAAGATCAGCACCGCGAGGCCACATAGAAGCACATATATCGTCTTCTTGTTGCAACCCTTCCACTCCTTGAGGATGATGCCCCAGACATTGGAGAATATCACATTGAGGCTCATCAGGATGCACCAGCTGAAGGTCAGCAGGACAGGGGATGCGGTGAGGAATCCCTTGCCGAGGCTGAGGCCGAAGAACTGGCTGTACCAGAGAAGGCCGGCGAGGGCGCAGAAGATGATGTTGTGCCCCCAGAGCGAGCCCTGGGCGTAATCGCCGAAAGTCTTGTTCTTGCTGTTCTGGTAGAGGCAGTAGCAGGCGTTGGTGAGGAATCCTCCGAAGGTCACGAGCATCGTGGCCGGAAGAGTCTTGAACAGCGGTGCCGTGCCATCGAAGCAGAGATCTTCACCGAAGCTCAGTCCGATGTTGAAGCAGGCGCTCATCAGGCCGCAGATCACGGCGATCACTATGCCCTTGCCGAAGTTGAAGTCCTTGACGGCTTTCTTCCTCTCCTCTTCAGGAAGCGAAGCGGCTTTCATCGCACCGGCGATGCCTATGATGGCGATGCCTATGATGGTGACTATCACTCCGATAATCACAGCCATCGTGAGGCTGGCCGCCTTGCCGGTGAGGACAGGTCCGAGGATCGCTCCGAGACCGGAGCAGAGTCCGAGGCCGATGCTCTGGCCGAGGGCTACGCCGAGATAGCGCATCCCGAGACCGAAAGTCAGGCCTCCTACACCCCAGAGGGCGCCGAAGAGGATGGTGAGTCCTGTCGCCTTAGGGTTTGCTCCCATGAGGGCGAAAAGGTCTCCCAGAGTATGTCCCTCAGGAATCGCGAGAAGCGCTCCGAGCAACGGGAAGACGAGCCAGGCGAACACGCCCTGGACAAGCCAGTAGCTCTCCCAGCTCCATTTCTTGATCTTATTGATAGGAACATAGCTGCTGGATTGGCAGAAAGCCCCAGCAGCTATGATAAGAAGTCCTAAAAGAACGGATGCTCCCATTGGAAACTATCGCTTGGAGGTTACATCCTTCTCGTACTGCTCGATGACAGGAACGACCTCGTTGCCGACAGGAACGTTGTTCCTTACGCAGAACTCCTCGTAAACGGCGTTCCAAGGCATGGTCTTCTCCTCCTCGATGTACTGGAGCACTTCGAATGTCCTGCCTTCGAGTTCGAGCTTGCTGATCATCTCCTTCGGCTCAAGGAGGGCCTTGATCATGCACTTCTGTGCGGAGCGTGCGCCGATCACATAGGCGCCGATGCGGTTGATGGAGCCGTCGAAGAAGTCGAGGCCGTAGTGAACGCGGTCAAGAGCGTCTGCGCGGACGATTTCGTAGAAGAGATCCTGGGTGTTGTCGTCCATGATGGTGACATGGTCTGAGTCCCAGCGGATAGGGCGGCTTACATGGAGCATCAGCTCAGGCACGAACTGGAGCACTGCGGAAACCTTGTCGGCTGGCACCTCGGTAGGATGATAGTGGCCTGTGTCGATGGTGAGGATCTTGCCGTTCTTGGCGGCGTATGCGGTGTAGAAGTCGTGTGAACCCACGGTGAAGCTCTCAAGACCGATGCCGAATACTTTGCCCTCGATGCAGTCCTTCATGTTGTCGTACTTCTTGGCGAAGATCTCGTCGAGGGACTCCCTGAGGAGTTTGCGGTAGAGGTAGTGGTTGACTGACACGTCCTTGCATCCGTCATGCACCCACACGTTCATGATACAAGGGTCGCCCTGGGCCTTGCCCATCGCCTCCGCGATCTCGCGGCAGCGCTTGGTGTGCTCGATCCAGAAGTCGCGGATTCCCTTGTCAGGGTTGGCGAGGGAGAGGTTGCCGCTCTTAGGATGAGAGAATGAGGTGGAGTTGAAGTCGAGCTTGGTGTCGTTCTCCTTGGCCCAGTCAATCCAGCTCTTGAAGTAGTCAACGGTCACTTCGTCGCGGTCAACGACCTTGCCCTGGAAGTCTCCGTAGATCTCGTGGAGGTTGAGTCGGTGGCTGCCCGGGATGAGGCTCTTGGCCTTGAGGATGTCGGCACGGAGCTCATCGATGTTGCGTGCGGCTCCAGGATAGTTTCCTGTGGACTGGATGCCTCCTGAGAGGGCTCCAGCCTGCACCTCGAATCCCTTCACGTCATCTGCCTGCCAGCAGTGGAGGGAGAGGTGGAAGTCCTGCATCTGGGCGAGTACCTTCTCGGTATCGACTCCGAGGGCGGCATAGCGCTCCTTGGCGATAGCATAAGCTTTGTTTACTGATTCTTTCATTTTGATATCGTTGTTTGATTATTTGTTGTTCGGATGATATTCCTTGAGCTCCACGGAGGCGGCCACGATGGCGCGCATCTCCGGAAGGGTCTTCACCAGGCCTTCCGCCTTGATCTGCAGCAGCACGTTGCCGAGGGCGGTGCCTTCGGTCGGACCGCAGATGACAGGCATCTGGAGGGCGTCGGCGGTGAACTGCATGAGGTATTTGTTGAGGGAGCCGCCTCCGATCACGTGGAGACACTTGATCTTGTTCGGGGAGAGACCGCGCAGGATGTCGATGATGGCCGTGTAGCGGTGCGCGAGGCTCTTGTAGATGCACCTGATGTATTCCGCCGGGGTCTTCGGCACGATCTGGCCTGTGCGCTCGCAGTATTCGTCGATGGCCTTGGTCATGGATGCCGGGTGGGCGAACGACGGGTCGTCAGGATTGATGATGGAGTCGAACCTGGTGGTCTCGCAGAGAGCCGTGAGCGGTCCTATCTCTGCCGGCACGTCCTTGAACTCCGGACGGCACTGCTCGAAGAGCCAGAGGCCGCAGATGTTCTTGAGGAAGCGCGTCGTGCCCTCGATGCCGCCTTCGTTGGTGAAGTTCTGGCGGTAGCTCTCGTCATTGATTATAGGGGTAGGGGACTCGATGCCCATGAGTGACCATGTGCCGCAGCTGAGGTAGGCGTAGTCCGCGTCCTTGGCCGGGACGGCTGCGACCGCTGAGGCCGTGTCATGGCCGGCGACGGCGATTACCTTGACATCCTCGCCGAGACCGGTGGCGTTGCGTACCTGCTCGGTGAGAGGGCCGATCACGGTGCCCGGCTGGGTGAGCTCTCCGAACTGGTCGCGCCTCAGGCCGATGCTCATGAGGAGCTCCTTGTCCAGGTCGCCTGTGTTAGGGTTGAGAAGCTGGGAGGTGGAGGCCACGGTGTATTCGCATATGGCCTTGCCTGTCAGCATGTATGTGAGCGCGTCAGGGATGAAGAGTATCTTGTCCGCGTTCTCCAGAGCCGTGCAGCCGTTGTGGCGCAGGGTGTCGAGCTGGAAAAGGGAATTGAACTCCATGAACTGGATGCCGGTCCTGTCATAGACCTCGCGCTTGTCGTGCATCTTCATGTAGCGCTCGATGGAGCCGTCCGTCTGCGGGTCTCGGTAGCAGTAAGGGAGGCTCAGGAGCTGGCCGTCCTTACCGAAGAAGGCGAAGTCGCATCCCCAGGTGTCGATGCCTATGGAGTCGATCTTGATGTTCTCGTCGACAGTCTTCTTGAGTGCGGAGATGATTTCGTTGTAGAGTGCCGGAAGATCCCAGAAGAGGTGCCCTCCGAGAGGGATCATCGGGTTCTTGAAGCGCGTAAGTTCGTGCATGTCAACCTTCTTGCCGTCGTAGGAAGCGACAATCGTCCTTCCGCTGGTGGCACCGAGGTCTACCGCAAGATAATTCTTGATGGGCATAGTGGTCATTTGTTAAATGTCAGTGTGTGCAAAGATACTGCGTTTTTGTCAATTATTATGCCACGCGGCTATTCCCAGACGAAGTTCTCGACATCTTTGAGGAATGTCTTCTCCCTTTCGTCCGGCTGCATCAGCTCCATCGTGACATTCTTGAAGGTGATGTTGCGCGCGTGCTGCATGGAGAGGCCCCAGGCCGGCTGTATGCCGTGTGCAGAAGGCTCCGGGTAGCCGCTGTTGCGCCCGAAGAAGAATGAGTTCGAACCCCTCTGCTCGCGCACGTCGTCGAGGGTGAGCCCGCCCTTGTACTGGATGTGGATGTTCTTGAGGGTCACGTTCTCCACCGGATTGCCAGGAAGCCCGACGATGAGCAGGGCGTAACGGCTGTCGCAGTTGGTCACGGTCACGTCGGAGATCTCTATGTTGCGTGCGTATGAGGCCGGAAGCTCCTTAGGGCCGCGCATGCGGTCTCCGACGCGGATGTAGATAGGGGAGTTCCAGATGTCATCCATCTTGATGCCCTTGACCTTGATGTTCTCGAGCGGGGCGCCGTCGACTGTCTCCAGGGCGAGGCCGCGGCAGCGCTTGAACTCGCAGTTGCGTATGGTCACGTTCCTGAATCCGCCGTTGCTCTCGGTGCCTAACTTGATGCGGCCTGTCGGGCCGTCGCGGTCAGGGGCGGCGGTGATGGTCTCGCCGTAGGTGCCATAGTACAAGGTGCTCGGGTCGTAGCCTGAGACCTTGCAGTTCTCGATGAGGACATTTTCGGTGGCTTTAGGCCATCCGAGTCCGTATGAGCACTTCAGCACGATGCCGTCGTCGTTGAGGGAGTTCACGATGCAGTTGGTGATCCTGACATTGGCGCAGCAGTCGATGTCGAAGGCGTCGCGGTTGGTGTCGGCCAGCACACGGTCGATGACCAGATTGTCAACTCCGGTGAGAAGGAGCGCGAAGTGTCCGCACTGAAGGAGCTTTATGCCCTTGATGGTCACGTTCTTGCAGTTCTTGAGAGCTATGGCCTTGTTGGCTTCCGCCACAGGCCCCTGACGTCCCAGGCCGCGTGAGAGGGCGTCCGTGCCGTCAATCGTGCCTTCACCCTCGAACTTGAGGTTCTTCAGGCCTATTCCCCAGATGAGGGAGTTCTTCCAGTGGCTGTGGCCGAAATCCTGATAGGCGTCCCATTCGTTGGGTTCGGCAATGTCGTAGCCCTGCTCTTTTGTCGGCTTGGCCGCCTTGATGACGGAACCCTTGGCGAGGCGGAGGGTGATGTTGTCCTTGAGGCGGATGGAGTAGCTTGAGTAGACCCCTTCAGGGAAAAGGATCACTCCGCCGCCTTTCTGTGCGGCGGCTTCGATGGCGGCGTTGATGGCCGGGGAGTCGATATGCACGCCGTCTCCCACGGCGCCGTAGTCACGCACATTGTACACCTTGGCATATCCTGAGATGCAGGACAGCGCGAGGAGGATGGTAAAAAACTTCTTCATTGTGGTAAATTAATATACATTGGTGTAAATCTGTCCGTTGTGGGCTGCCGGCACGGTCCCGCGCACCTGGTCGAAGAGCTGAGGCACCGTGACGAATTCGAATCCTCTGCTCTTCAGCTCCGGGATGACGGTCTTCAGGGCTTCCACGGTGGCGTCGTTGCCCTCGAAATCGTGCAGCAGGATGATGTCCCCGTCCTTCACATTGTCAAGGATGAGGCTTGCCCTTGTGGCTGCGTCCACGTCCTTCTTCCAGTCATCGGCTCCGACTCCGCAGATGAAAGTGTGGTCGATCGTCTTGTGCATCAGTTCATTGTGGTCGATGTACGGGGGACGGAAGAACCGTGGCGCGGAGCCTGTGTATTTCTCGATGAGGGCGTCGGTGCGTCCGACCTCGTCCCGTATCTGCTCTTCGCTGAGGCGTGAGATGTGGGAGTGCGAGAATGAATGGTTCTCGATGTCGCAGCCGAGTTGCAGCGCGCGGCGCATCACTTTGGCCGTGGATTTGTCGATGTTCTTGCCGCAGACGAAGAACGAGGCCGGGACGCCGTTCTCCTCCAGGATGTCGAGCACCTTCGGGGTGGTCACCGTGTTCGGGCCGTCATCAAATGAGAGCGCCAGGTATTTCGGGAATCTGGCCGGGTAGCCGAGGAGCTGATAGGCGAGAGCCCAGGCCATGCGGAGCTGCCCGGGGGTGTTGGGATGCAGACGGTCGGTCTCCGGGCTGCGGAAATACTCTGCCTGTCCGTCCAGGAGCGGGTAGAGGCCGCTTATGCTGTTGAGGTCGATGACCGGCACGCCCCAGACATTGGCTATCTCCTTGACGGCCTGCACATATTCGTCTATGAAGCTGCCGCAGAAGTTGGCGAATGATTCCGGCGGCTGGATGTTGCGGTCGCTGAAGCGGGCGATGCCCCTGTGGAGTGGGGTCAGGAGGATGATCTGCTTGTCCGGGTAGTGCGTCTTGAGCCAGCGCATGGTCACATTGGCCCTCCCTCGGAATGTGGAGTCGGCGTAGACGAGCTCCCGATGCAGCTTCTCCACTTCGACAGGGCCGTCTTCCAGGGTTTTCTCAGTCGAGTATGTGTACCATTCCCCGAGCGGGATGCTCCCGTTGAAGTCGTTGGTGCCGACGAAGACTATGATGGCGTCCACCGCCTGTCCGTGCTCGGCCTCAAGCTTCTCGCCCTGACCGATGATCTGATTCATCCTGTGGCCGCTGATGCCGTAGACATAAGGCTCTATGCCGAGTATGTCCTTGAGGTTGTTCCAGAAGATGTTGTTGGTCTTTTCGATCTGGCGCGCGTCAGTGATAGAGTCGCCGAGGAACGCCACCCTGCTCCCGTCCCACTGGCTGCTGAGCAGCGGCTGGGCGAACGCTCCTGTGCAGAGCGTGGCGGCCAGGACGGGGAGGAAAAGTTTCAAAAAAGTATTGCAGTGTTTCATAAAAAATGCGGATGACGCAAATGTACGAAAAATACCTAAATTTGTGGTTGCGACAAACCAATTTTAATGACAAGATGAAACGTTTGATGACCTTTATCCTCTCCGCCCTGCTGTGCTTCGCCGCTGCGGGAGGAAACTATCCTGACCGTGCCGACTATCTCTGGGTGACGGTTCCTGACCATCCCGACTGGCTCTACAAGACGGGTGAGAGCGCCAAGGTAGAGATACAGTTCTACAAATACGGCATCCCGCGTGACTGTACCGTGGAGTACAAGCTTGCCGATGACATGCTTCCCGCCGACAAGAACGGCAGCATCAGCCTGAAAGGCGGCCGCGGCACCCTCAACATGGGTACCAGGAAAACTCCCGGGTTCCGGGATCTCCAGCTCAGCACCGTGGTGGACGGGGTTAAATACGAGCATCACATCAAACTCGGATTCAGCGTGGACAGGATTCAGCCGTTCACCCGCGAGCCGGGGGATTTCGTGCAGTTCTGGCAGGACAATGTACGCAAGGCGGAAGAGTTTCCCCTCACTTATACCAGGGAACTGGCGCCGGAGTACTGCACCGACAAGATAGACTGCTACCTGGTGAGGCTCATGCTCAATCCGAGCCAGTCCATATACGGATACCTGTTCTATCCCAAGAACGCCGTCAAGGGCGGGTGCCCGGTCGTGCTCTGTCCTCCGGGAGCCGGCATCAAGACCATCAAGCAGCCTCTCCGTCACAAGTACTACGCCGAGCAAGGGTGCATCCGCTTCGAGACGGAGATACACGGGCTCGACCCACGCATCTCTGACGATGTGTTCGCGCAGATCAGCGCCGCGTTCAACGGCCGGGAGAACGGCTACCTCGCCAACGGCATCGAAGACCGTGACCGTTACTATATGAAGCGTGTCTACCTGAGCCTCGTGCGCTGCATCGACCTGCTGACCTCGCTCCCTGAGTGGGACGGGAAGAATGTGGTGGTGCAGGGCGGCAGCCAGGGCGGGGCGCTGTCCCTGATAGCGGCTGGGCTTGACCCGCGCGTGACCCTGTGCATAGCCAATCATCCGGCCCTGTCCGACATGGCTGGCTACAGCGAGCCGGGCCGCACCGGCGGATACCCTCACTTCAACCGCATCCCGGGATTCTTCACCCAAGAAATCATCGACAACCTGGCATACTACGACGTGGTGAATTTCGCCCGCCACATCAAGGCCAAGGTCTACATGACCTGGGGCTACAACGACAACACCTGCCCTCCTACAACCTCTTACGCGGTCTGGAATGTCCTGACCTGCCCGAAAGAGGCCCTCATCACCCCGGTCAACGAGCACTGGACCTCCGAGGCCACGGAGCGGGGCCATCTGGACTGGATGCTGAAAAACATCAAATAAACTCATAAAAATGAACTCTATCCTATTGAACCTGATGCTGGCGGTGCTCAGCTCTGTAAGCAGCCCCGACGGGAAGCTAAATGTATCTGTAAGTTCCATTGAATCAACGGGACAGGTGGTATATGGCGTTACCTATGAAGGCCGGACCATCATCGCCCCGTCCAGGCTCGGCCTGGTGACCGACCAGGTCGACTATACCGGACTTGAGTTTGTCGGGGCGGAGTCCGGGACGGTCATCGTGGACTACAGCCTCGACCGCATCAAACGCAGCCACGTGGGCCATGAGGCGTCGCAGGCCGTGATGCACTTCAAGAACCCGGACGGCCGCCTGCTGGACATCGAATGGCATGTGAGCGACAACGATGTGGCGTTCCGCTATTTCATCCCGCGCGACAGCGGGATCGGCAGCGTCAGGGTGATGAGGGAAGAGACCTGGTTCAATTTCCCGGCGCACACCACGACCTATCTCTGCCCGCAGAGCGACGCGATGGTGGGGTGGAAGCGCTCCAAGCCGAGCTATGAAGAGTATTATGCTCCCGGCGCCCTGCTCTCGACCGCCTCGGAATTCGGACACGGATTCACGTTTCCTTGCCTTTTCCGGGTCGGCTCGGACGGCTGGGCTCTTGTCAGCGAGACGGGAGTCGACAGCCGCTACTGCGCGTCGCGCCTGAGCGATTACGTGGCGGGAGAGGGCTTCCGGATTGCATTCCCTATGCAGGAGGAGAACAACGGCAACGGCACCTCCGAGCCGGCGTTCGCCCTGCCTGGCCACACCCCGTGGCGAACCATCACCGTCGGCTCGGATCTGGGCCCTGTCGTGGAGACCACAATCCCGTTCGACGTGGTGGAACCGCGCTATGAGAGCGCGCACCGCTACGAGTTCGGCAAGAGCAGCTGGAGCTGGATACTCTGGCAGGACGCGAGCATCAACTACGATGACCTCAAGGAGTACATCGACCTGTCTGCCGCCATGGGGTGGAAGTACTCCCTCGTAGACAGCGGATGGGACAAGAATCCGGGCCGCGCCGGGGTGGAGGATCTGGTCCGGTACGCTGCTCTCAAGGGCGTGGACCTCTTCCTGTGGTATTCTTCGAGCGGATGGTGGAACGACATCGTACAGAGCCCGGTGGACATAATGTGCGACCCGATCGCGCGCAAGCGTGAGATGCGCTGGCTGCAGAGCATAGGCGTCAAGGGCATCAAGGTGGACTTTTTCGGCGGGGACAAACAGGAGACCATGGCCCTTTATGAGAGCATACTGAGCGATGCCGATGACCACGGGCTGATGGTGATATTCCACGGCTGCACCATCCCGCGCGGCTGGGAGAGAATGTATCCTAATTATGTGGGCAGCGAGGCGGTGAGAGCTTCCGAGAACCTCGTGTTCTCGCAGTATGAGTGCGATATCGAGTCGCAGAGCGCCAGCCTCCATCCGTTCATCCGCAATGCGGTGGGCTGCATGGAGTTCGGCGGCACTTTCCTCAACAAGCGCCTGGAGAGGCGCAACGGCGAGCCGACTTCCGATGGCAAGGTGCTGGGCAGCATACGCCGGACGAGTGACGCCTTCCAGCTGGCCACGGCCGTGCTCTTCCAGAATCCGATACAGAATTTCGCGCTGGCTCCCAACAATCTTACCGATGCTCCGGCGCTTGCCATGGACTTTCTGCGTGAAGTGCCGGTGGAGTGGGACGAGACCTTGTATATTGACGGTCTGCCGGCGGAGAATGCCGTCCTTGCCCGCCGCAGCGGGGATGTCTGGTATGTCGGGGCAGTCAATGCTTCCGAGAAGCCTTTGAGGCTTGATGTAAGGGCTCTTGAGGCCCGTCTTGGCGGAGCGGCCAGGGTGATATGCTCTGTCAAGGGAACTCTCTCCGAGGTGCCGGTGACCAAAAAACCGCTCCTCATCCCGAAGGACGACGGAGCGGTAGTGATCATAAGGAAGAAGTAGAGCCTATCTCTTTTTTCTCATATAGGAGATGAACTTGGCCTCGCTGCCCAGTTCATCTTCTTTTATGGAAGCGGCCACCACTTCTGTGGAGATTTCCGTGGCAGGCTTTGAGATGAGGCGCACCATGTCGCCGGTCTTCTCCGTGCTCTCGAATTTGCGCGGGCTGAACCACATGCCAGCTCCGAGAGGAGACGGGGCCGCCGAGACGTCGGCAGGATGTACGCCCCATACGGCTATGTAGTTGCGCCCGTACTCCACGGTCTCGCCCTTGTGGTAGTTGACTCCGGTGAGGAACTGCACCTTCTTGCCGTTCAGTTCGCGGCCGATGACCTTTGCGATGCGGCTGTTGTCCTTCATCTCGATGCGGATGAGGATGTCCACGCTCTCTCCTTTGTACTCGACTCCATAAGCCACCATCTCGGCGAACGAGCCGCCGCGGATCTGGCCGACTCTCGCGGTGCGGCCTTTGGTGGCCTTGAGCTTGACTTCCTCGGAGCCGTCCCAGAGGGCGATGCCTCCGAGCCCGACCGTGCGGCCTACCAGATACTCATCGCAGCCCGCGCCTTCTTCCGCCTGCTGCTTGTCTGTAGGGTACCAGAGGTATTTGGCCAGTTCCATCTGCTTGCCGCTCTTGGAGTAGACGTCGATGGCTCCGCTGTCGTTGAAATAGATGCGGAGGGCGCAGTGGGAGTTCTCCACCGCCGGGCCGTGGTGTCCGACGAAGTTGTACTGGACGGCCTGCTGTGAGACTATCTCGCTTACCTGCAGGCTGTCTGCGCGCCAGAATAGGCTGGTCGCGGTCTGCGCCTTGCCCTGTGCGCAGAAGAGAAGTGTGCTTGCGGCTGCGGCGGCCGCGATGATTGTCGTGTGTTTCATGATATGATTCTTGTGGTATGCAAATGTAGTGTTTTTTAAGTATATTTACCGGATATGAAAAGGATTTCTTTCATCTTGCCGTGCATCCTGCTTGCATTATGCATGGATGCGGCGCCGTTTGCCGGCGGGCGTTTCGAGGACAGGACGCTGCGTCTTGACTATATCTTCTCCGGCACGGACAAGACTTGCGACATCGCGCTCTCGCAGTTGCGGAGCATTGACGGCTGGGCCGGGCGGCGTGCCAATCTGGACAAGCTTCCTCTGCGCGGAAACGGGCAGCTTACGATGACGGACAAGGCTACCGGAGACACCCTTTACCGGACTTCGTTCTCCACCCTTTTCCAGGAATGGCAGGCCACCGAGGAGGCGACGCGGGTGCGCCGGAGTTTCGAGAATGTGTTTCTCGTCCCGATGCCGACAGCGCCTGTCGAGATATGCGTCAGACTCTTTGATTTTCACGACAATGTCGTGGCTTCCATGTCCCACCCTGTGGATCCGTCGGACATATTGATAAGGCCGGCGGGAGGCTGGTCGCCTGATCATGGGGCCGCCGCCGGGAAGGACGGGGAGGGCTGGCGCGTGCTTCACCACGGCGGCTCCCCGGAGGATAAGATAGATGTGGTCATCCTTGCCGAGGGATATACGGCTTCTGAGATGGAGACTTTCTACCGTGATGCCGAAGCCGCCGTGAGGAGTCTCTTCGCCCACGAGCCTTTCGGGGAGCTGAGGGACTGCTTCAATATCGTCGCCGTCGGGGCTACGTCCGCGGACAGCGGGGTGAGCGTGCCGCGTGAGGGGGTCTGGAAGGACACGGCCGCCGGCTCGCACTTCGACACTTTCTATTCGGACCGCTATCTCACCACGCCGCACCTCTTCCGTATGCACGACGCCCTTGCCGGTGTGCCTTATGAGCATATCATAGTGCTTGCCAACACCGACACCTATGGCGGCGGCGGAATCTATAACTCCTACACCCTCACGACCGCGCATCACAAGGCGTTCGCTCCGGTAGTGGTGCATGAGTTCGGTCACAGCTTCGCGGGTCTGGCGGACGAGTACGCCTACGACGACCAGTTCGTTGAGTATTATTACCCGGACACCGAGCCGTGGGAGCAGAACATCACCACCAAGGCGGATTTCGGGTCCAAGTGGGAGGACATGCTCGGCAAGGACGGGGTCGGACTTGTCGAGGGGGCCGGATACCAGAGCAGGGGAGTGTGGCGGGCCTGCGGAGATTGCCGCATGCGCACCAACTCCGCTCCGGAGTTCTGTCCTGTGTGCCGCAGGGCGATAGAAAGGTTGATCCTTTTCTATACAGAGACCCCCAAGGCCTCATAGTTGAGGCGGCCGGGCTGGCCTTTGCCCGGCGAGAAGTTTCTTTTACAGTTGCGGCAGGATGGTCGCCAGACGCGTCCCGAGGGATGTGTCGTAGCCTTCGCTATAATATATGATGCGGCCGAAGCTGTCGCAGAGCGCCGTGACCGGGAGAGAGTTGCGGACGGATTCCGTGCCTTCGCGCAGCATTCCGGCCACCTTGCCGTCCACATCCGTGCCGTGGATGACATTGTCCAGCCCCTCAGGGCGTATGCCGCCGAGGATGAGAACCTTCCGTCCCCAGGAGTTGAGAGCGTCAGCGTTCTCTTCCAGCTGTCTGCGCAGATGCAGGCTCGGCTCGTCGTTGCTGCCTGTCACGCAGATGAGGAAGTAGCCCCGGCCTGTGGCTGAGAGTATAGACTGCTGCGCCCCGCTTCCTTCGGCGAGGAAACCCGTCTCGGCGTCCATGGCTCCGATGACCTGCGGCTTGTCTTCCGAAGCTCTGAGTATCAGAGGCTTCACGGTGCTGCGCTCCGGGCTGACAGGGAACATCTCCACATGCGCCCTGACGCTGCCGTCAGCCATTCTCATGCCACTGCACAGCATATAGTAGCCTTCCGGGAGGGAGTACTGTCTCCGGAGCGGCTCGAATTCGTCGAATTCGCACAGGCTCAGGCCGTCGGCGCTGACGGCGGACAGGGTGAAATGGCGGAAGTACTCCGGGGTCTTGACGGCGCCGTTGTCGTCGTATTTGAGGATGAGGCGTCCTTCTTTCGGGGTTTCACCCGCCCCTGACTCGAAATCTACATCGTTCCACTCGGAAGATGCGGACCTGAACTGTACGGCTGCCGTGACTGGGTTGATGCGCGCCGGGAAGCCGAGGCTTCGGCATAGAGCCACGAAGAATATGTCCCTTGACTTGGTGTCGGCCATGCGTGAGCGCCAGACGGCGAACGGAGGGATCCTGAGCCCCTGGGGGTTGCGTGCACTGTCGACCCTGATGCTGTCTTTGACCCATGCGGCCGCGTCTTCCGGGGAATGCAGGCGTGCGCCTATGCCAGAGGCGAGAATCTCCTTGCGGTATGGATACAGCATCTCCCGCTCCACGCGCGGGCAGATGACATATCTGTCCTCGCTGGAGGAAGTCTCGCGGACGTCGCTCAGGACATCGGCGCTGATGTCGATTTCGTCTTTCTCGCTGATGTACAGTTCCGGAGCCGATGTCCTCGGATGCGGGTGCGAGGTTCTGATGGAGTCTTCTCGGGCGAGCCTCAGGGCATTCGCTTCCTTCTGCTCCGGGGTGGAGTTGTCCGGGAGAGGCTTCTCTGCCGGCGGGATGATGTCAAGGTCGAAACTGTAGTCTTCCCCGAATCGCTTGTCGAGCACCACTGTCCCTCTGCCGTCACGGACGGCGCCTATGCCGAAACGGTCGCCGTCCGAAGCCCAGACGATGATGTCGCCGACTCCCGTGTCGAGGCTTGCCCTGCCTTGTCCGTCCGAGACGCAGCGGGCGACGGTGTAGAACTCGGCGTAATTGTAGATCTTGAATTCCACATCAGCTCCAGTCACCGCCTTGCCTTCGCCGTCGGTGATGACGACTTCAGTCCTGCGGCTCGGGATGTAACCCTTGATTACATTGATCTCTGTGTAGGCCAGGGTGCGGCTGATCACATCCTCCGGGCCGTCATAGTCATGGCCGTATACCTTGGTATGCAGGAGCATCGCCCTGGACACGGGTGCGTTGAACCATGCCAGGTCTAGCACCGGCTCGGGCTCGCAGGCTCCCATGAAATGCCATTTGCCGTCTGCCCAGACCTCGACCCAGGCGTGGTTGTCGTCGGTGTGTGCCCATCTGGGGGTGTAGACCTGACGCGCCGGGATGCCTGCGGCCCGGAGCGCTGCGACCGCGAGCACCGACTCTTCCCCGCACCTTCCGAGTCCGGAGCGGATGGTGGCCATAGGGCCGAGCGTCCGCCCGTCGGAAGGACGGTAAGTGGCCTGTTCGTGGCACCAGTGATTGATCTCCAGAGCGGCGTCAGCGAGGCTCATCCCCTTGACGCGGCTGCACAGCGTGTCCGCGTATACGATGCGGAAATCATCGAGGTCCTCGTTGTTGACCCGCAGCGGCAGGACGAAGTGCAGGAACTCCCTCTCCGGGATGTCCCAGCCCATGCGGTCGCGCACCTGCAGGGTCTTGGCCACATTCTCCTCCCAGTATTCCCGGGGGAACACCAGCGAATCCGGCAGCGGCATGGACGCGTACAGGAAATCAACATAATCTCTGTGGCCTGGTCTGCAGGCCGTCGCCAATACGGCGAGCAGCAATGCTGCTAAAGTCTGGTGGCGCATAATCTTGTCCCGTGAAATTCGACCGCTCCGGTCAGTTCGTGTAAAGTGTCTATGTTTGAGGGTGTCACTCCGGCTCCCGGCATGATCGCGATCCTGCCGCCGGCCTTCTGTATAAGTTCCCGTATGAGGGGCGCGCCTTCCATGGCGCTCGGCTGCTGCCCTGAGGTGAGAATCCTGTCGAAGCCCAGTTCTATGATCTGTTCGAGGGCGAGGAACGGGTCTCGGCAGCAGTCGAACGCCCTGTGGAATGTCAGTCCCAGCCCGAGAGATCCGGCTTCGCGGACAAGGAGGCGGCAGGCGGCGAGGTCTATGTCTCCGGCCCTGTCCAGCGCTCCGACCACTACGGCTGCGGCCCCGCAGGCCGCGCATTCGCGGATGCTCTCCACCATCGCGGCGATTTCATCTTCAGAGTAGACGAATGAGCCGCCGCGCGGCCTGACCAGGACATTTATCGGCAGTCCGGTGGCTGTGCAACGCGTGATTTCGTCTGATGACGGCGTCGTGCCCCCGACCTCAAGATCGCGGCACAGCTCCGCTCTGGCGGCCCCGCCGGCCCTTGCTGTCAGGACATCCGTAAGACCGGTGCAGCAGCGCTCGAGGATGTAGTTCATCGGAAACTGAGTTTGACGATTCTGTCCGGGCCAGGGCCGGAAGGTATCTGGAGCGTGAACCTGCCCTTGCCCTTCTTGAACTTCACCTCTCTTCCGTCTTCAAGCATGGTTGCGCCGGTGAGTTTGCGCCCGTTGTCCTCAAGCGTCAGCTCGCCTCTCTCCGGGTCCAGGATGTGCAGGTATGTCGTCTTGCCGTTTGCCGTGCTGACTCCCCACTCTCCGGAGTATTCTCCGGCCTGCGTCCCGTAGATGCTCTCCCCGTTGACTTTGAGCCACTTGCCCATCTCGCGCAGGCGGGATGCCGCCTCTTCCGGGATGGTGCCGTCAGGGCGCGGGCCGATGTTGAGCAGGAGGTTGGCGCCCTTGGCCGCTGTCCGCACAAGGTATTCTATCAGGAAATCGGCGCTCTTGTAGTCCGTGTCCTTGATCCTGTATCCCCAACTGCGGTTCATGGTCTGGCAGGTTTCCAGCGGCAGGCGGGAGATTTCCTGGCCGGAGAGGCCAAACTCGTTCTGTCCCGGGAGGTCGCGCTCGAATATCTGGATATCCTCCCCCTCGAACGGGAGGAGGTGGTGATTGTTGCCTATAAGGCATTGTGGCTGAAGTCTGTGTATGAGTTCGTACTGCTCGCTGAGATTCCAGATGGCGGGCTGGTCCTCTCTCGGGAAAGCGTCCTTGTCCCATACGCCGTCGAACCAGACGGCGCCGATCTTGCCGTAGCCTGTGAGGAGCTCGGTCAACTGGGCGTTTATGAATTCCATGTAGTGCTCCCAGTCCCCGTCCTTGCCCTCCGGCCTGCCTGTCCCCGTGCCCGTCCTCCCGAGCGGGTAGTAGTCCGTGCGCCCCCAGTCCAGATGAGAGTAGTAGAGATGCAGCTGCAGGCCCTCTCTCCCGAGGGCGTCGGCGAGTTCCGCGAGGATGTCTCTGCGGAACGGTGTGGCCTTGAGGATGTTGTATTCACTGGCTTTGCTGTTGAACATTGAGAACCCGTCGTGGTGGCGGGTGGTGAAAGTGACATATCGTGCACCGGATTCCCTGAACAGCCGAGCCCATTCCGCGGCGTCGAACCGTGACGGGCAGAATCCCGCCGCGAGGTGCGGGTATTCACGGTAGTCGATGTCCTCGTTCTGCATCACCCATTCCCCCCGGCCCAGCATGGAATATATTCCCCAGTGGATGAAGATTCCGAAGCGCGACTCCTCGAACTGCTTCCTGGCCAGGAGGTTGTCTTCGGATGGGATGTAGCCCGGCTGTGCCGCTGCGGGCACGGATAATCCCGCTGCCAATGCGGCTGCGGCAATCATGGATATGAATCTGGTTCTCATAGGGCGAATATAGTGATTTTTGTTGTCAGAGCAGCATGAGCAACTGGCCTGAAATCACCCGGAGAAACATCTCCACCGGGTAGACGGTGGCGTATGCCACGGACGGGCCGTCGTCCTCCACTGTGCTCAGCGCGTAGTTGAGGGCTATCGGGTTGGCCATGGCTCCGCACAGCATCCCGACATTCGAGGCGTAATCGGTGCGGCACCATCTTGACGCTATGAACCCGACGAGCAGCACCGGCACTATGGCGAGCAAAACGCTTATCGCGATCCAGAGCAGCCCCTCCGGCCGCAGTACGGTGGCGAAGAACCCCGGCCCGGCGCTGAGTCCCAGCCCGGCGAGGTAGACGGTAAGCCCGAACTGCCTGAGCATCAGGTTGGCGCTGTGGGTGGTGTAGGTCGTGATGTGCAGGCGTGGTCCGAATGCCCCCATCAGGATGCCTATCACTATCGGGCCTCCCGCTATGCCGAGCCTTATCGGCACGTTCATCCCGGGGATGGCTATGGGCAGGCTGCCGAGCAGGAGTCCCAGCATGAGCCCCACGAAAATGAACAGCAGGTTGGGGTTGCGAAGCTCCTTCTCCTGGTTGCCGAGCACCTTGGCGACTTCGGCTACGGCCCTTTCTTCTCCGACTACGGTCAGTTTGTCTCCGATCTGGAGCCTGAGATCGCGGGAGGGGAGTATGTCGATACCGGCACGGTTCACGCGCGTGATGTTGATGCGGTAGGTGTTGCGCAGGTGGAGATCTCCGAGCTTGGCCCCGTTGATGCTGTTCCTGGTCACGAAGATATGCCTTGAGACGAGCATCCCGTCCAGGTGGTTCCAGTCGATGTCTTTCTGGTTCCAGTCTTTCACCACCTTCTCCCCGAATATCTGCTCGGCCGCTCCTGCCTCCTTCTCCTTGGTCAGCACCAGCACATGCTCTCCCTTCTCGAGGACGGTGTCCCCGTCAGGCATGATCACCTGGCCGCGTTCGCTGCCGTCGAATTTCCACACCCTCGACACGACGATGCGGATGTTGGAGTCTTTCATGATCTCTCTGAGCGTCTTGCCGAATATGGCCGGGTTGCTTACCCTGAATTCGGTCACGAATGCCGGTTTGTCGTGGGAGTCGGCCTTGGAGTCTTCCTTGTGGAACAGGGCCTTGAGGATAACCACGCAGAGGATGACCCCGATCAGGCCGAAAGGGTATCCGACGGCGCAGGCGGTGGCCATCTCGTTGGCTGTGCTCGAGCCCGCCGGGTCAATCTGCAGCAGGGTCTGCTGCGCGGCTCCGAGCATCGGGGTGTTGGTGGCGGCTCCTGTGAGCAGGCCCGTGGCGACCGGCATGGAGATGCCTGTCAGGCGGCTGACCAGCATGGTGAGCGCAGTCCCGGAGAGGAGCACTGCGAAGGCCAGGATGTTGAGCTTGATGCCGCCTTTTTTGAGGGACGGGAAGAAGCTCGGGCCTACCTGGAGGCCAAGCGTATAGACGAACAGCACCAGACCGAAGTTCTGTGCGAGGGCGAGCATCTGCGGGTTCACGGCCAGGCCGAAATGTCCTGCGAGGATGCCGGCGAAGAAGACGAATGTCACGCCGAGGCTGATTCCCTTGAATTGCAACTTGTTGCACAGCAGCCCTATGACGCATATCAGCGACAGGACGAGTATCGCCTGGGTGTAGGACTGCTCAGTGAATATGTCGATCAACCAGTTCATATTACATCTGCGAAATGAAACTCTGCGCAAATGTAAGCAAAAACTTGCGTATTGCCCGTCTTTTTCGTAACTTGACCGGGCTAACTGACACTCAGGATGATACGGTTTTGTAGACTTTCGGCTGCGGCCCTGGCCTTGATGGCGGCCGCCTGCAGCGCTCCGCTGCCCGGTTCCCAGGACGGCACGGAATTGTGGATGGCCAACTCCCGCGGCTACGATGAGGTTCTCGGTTCTGTCCGTACCGGGATAGACAGCACCCTCGAACGGGAAGAGTTCCACATCTATGACAGGGATGGTTTTCGGCATGTGGACGGGGGTTCGTCCGCCGCGATAATGTACGGGACCTATGCCCTCCAGCGGGCGGAGGTGCTCGGGCAGGCGGGGGCCGGGATGGAGATGAGAGAAAAGCCATACTACGGGCTGCGTATCCTCAATCACTGGGACAATCTCGACGACACCGTGGAGCGCGGCTACGCGGGGCTCTCCATGTGGGAGTGGACTTCGCCTCAGATATCCTCGGAGCGTATCCGCCGTTACGGCAGTCTCTGCGCGTCGGTCGGGATCAACGGCTCGGTGCTCAATAATGTCAACTCCGATCCGCTTATCCTTGACACTGAGCATATAAAGAGAGTGGCCGGGATAGCCGACATCCTCCGGCAGTACGGTATCAGGACTTATCTCTCCATCAAATGGACTTCCCCGATGAGTCTCGGCGGGCTCAAGTCCGCTGACCCTCTGGACCCGGCGGTGCTCGCCTGGTGGAAGGCCAAGACCGATGAGATCTATGCGCTCATCCCGGATTTCGGCGGTTTCCTTGTGAAGGCCAATTCCGAAGGGCAGGCCGGGCCTCAGGATTATGGGCGGACGCATGCCGACGGTGCCAATATGCTGGCGGAGGCCCTGAGGCCGCACGGGGGCATAGTGATGTGGAGGGCGTTCGTCTACAGCCCGACGAGCCCGGACCGTGCCAATCAGGCGGTGGAGGAATTCTTGCCGCTGGACGGTGAGTTTGCCGACAATGTGATAATCCAGGTCAAGAACGGGCCTGTGGATTTCCAGCCGAGGGAGCCGTTCAGCCCGCTTTTCGGGCGTATGGAGAAGACGGCCGTGATGGTGGAGTTCCAGATTACCCAGGAGTATCTCGGCTTCTCCAACCATCTTGTCTATCTCGGGCCGGCATTCGAGGAGTGTCTTGGCAGCGACACTTATGCCGACGGCCCCGGCTCTTCTGTCGCGAGGCGCGTCCGGGCCATCGCCGGCGTGGCCAATACCGGGCAGGATCCGAATTTCTGCGGGTATATATTCGCCCAGGCCAACTGGTATGCTTTCGGGCGTCTGGCCTGGAATCCAGAGTTGGATTCGGAGCAGATTGCCGACGAGTGGGTGCGGCAGACCTTCAACTGTCCTTCCGGGATGAGCGCAGATGCTTTTTATCATAAGTTCCTCTCTCCGGTCAAGGACATGATGATGAGTTCGCGTGAGACGGCCGTCGATTATTCGATGCCTCTCGGACTGCATCACATATTCGCCGGCTCCCACTATGGCCCTGGCCCGTGGGAGAAGAGCATACGCCCTGACTGGTCATGCGTGTATTATCACAAGGCGGGACCGGATGGTGTCGGGTTTGACCGTACGAGGGACGGGTCCGATAATGTGGACCAGTATAACGAGCCTCTCGCGTCCATGCTCAATTCTCTGGAGACCTGTCCGGAGCCTCTTCTGTTGTGGTTCCATCATGTCCCTTGGGACTATGTGATGTCGAGCGGCAATACTCTCTGGGATGAGCTGTGCCTTCATTATGACAGGGGGATTTCTTCGGTGGAGTCTTATCAGCGGACTTGGAAGAGGCTGGAGAGGCATGTGAGTCCGGCGATTTTTGCCGAGGTCAGCAAGAAGCTTGATATTCAGAAGAATGACGCCCTGTGGTGGAGGGATGCTTGCGTCGGGTATTTCCAGACTTTCTCCGGGATGCCTCTGCCTTCCGGGGTGCGGCCTCTGGGGGTTCCGGTCGATTCTCTCCGGATCAAGAGCGTGCTGTCTGACCGCTATGGACTTCCGGTCCACGATGAGCGGAACCGGCCGGTGCTCGTGACCCCTGCCCAGCGCGCCCGGCTCGGTGGCCTCCCGGGGCAGGATTCTTCTGTGCCGGATGCTTCTGCGTCGGATGCTGAGTAAGGACTGCGGTCAGGCCTTTCAGTTTTGGACTATAGCGGCTTTAGGCTGCCGCTGTTGCGGTTTCCGTCAGGCTCGGTCAAGGCCACCCCTTCCAGGCATCGTTCTGATGATGGTCTCCGTTGCCGACCGAGCCTGACGGAAATTCCGGTTTCCTTCGGCAGCGCCCGCGCGGCCGTGTGGGATACGGTGGGGGATTTCAGCAAAGGCAGCAGGCTCGTATATCTTACATAATGCGGAAGGGATGAATTCCTCTCCGGATGCCTCGCGTACACCAGGGCGCCAGATTCTGTACCGCGCGGGGCATTTCCGCGCACGGGATTGGTTTCGTGCGCGGGAGGCAGAGGTGGCAGGGACGAGGCTTTTGTGTCGAGCTCCTGCCACCTCTGCCCCCTGCTCCCGTGATCCTCGCCGAGTGCAGATTTTTCTGTTTCTTATCTCTTTTGA
>ENA-OUQF01000084-OUQF01000084.1-human-gut-metagenome-genome-assembly--contig:-NODE-84-length-103134-cov-7.352991_pt1 | contig 103134 bp, 156 predicted proteins | sample MGYA00237947_ERZ548826 | MGnify/ENA primary metagenome ERZ548826 (study PRJEB26490, sample SAMN05194701) | human gut metagenome | biome: terrestrial biome; feature: human-associated habitat... | reverse complement strand
CATTCTCTCCAGGTTTACCATTCTCTCCAGGTTTACCATTCTCTCCAGGTTTACCGTCAGCTCCTCTTACAAGACCAAATAACTAAATTTCAGCCTATCTAACCTATGATGACACAGATGTAGATGTCGGAGTGCCAATAAGAACTATCTTGTAGTATACATCGTTTTCAAAAGATAAAGAGCCTTCAGGTATATTTATATTAACCTAATTGCCATTTATTGTGAAATACTGATCTTTGTTTGAGCTATAATCATTTCCAGCAGAATCAGTAAAAGAACCTATTGACAATGTGAAATCAATTGGATTACCATCATTGTACATATATGCCATAGATGATGATTCAAATCTCTTATTCTTATTCTCCTATGTCAAATAAAGATATTTGTTCTCTCCGACAACGTCCATGATAAGAGCACTTGCTATACCATCTTTTGAATAATAACCCCACAATGCAGGGCTAGAATAAGCGTGCCAATAAACATCTTTGCTCCCAGCATCGGCATATTTCTTTCTTACGCAAACCCACTGTTTATAACCTGGACCAAGATTCTCTAAATCATTTGGGTTATCGGTCCATTTAGAACCTTCCCTGATGTATTCATTATTCTAAAAACCTTCGTCGTTAGTCCATGTTTCTGGGAGATCATGTGTTGGAGCAATTAATGAAGCGTAGTATATGTATTCTACTCCATCTCCATCCATACCGTTCTATCCAAAGTGTGACCACACAGATGGCTGACTCCACTGGGGGCTCCACTGCCCTTTAGTATTTATGGCTACAGAACAATATTCGTAAGGAACATCTTTAGTAACTCCTTTTGGATGGTCGGTCCATCCTTCCGGTACAACTGGAACTCCATTTTCTACGGTTACAACCCCAGGACTAGATACCTATTCTCCGTTAATGAATGTCTTGTATATGAAATTAATACCACTACCATCTTCTCCTGCTGTTCCATTTCCAGTAAGACATATTGGATTTGTATATTCGCCATACTATCCATTACCGTTTATGAATACCTATGTCATCCATACGAGGTAATCTTCTCTGTAATTAGGGGTGTTCTCCAGCCAACCAGAACCATCCTCTGGTGGTCTATTATTGGCAGGCTTAGTTACAGATGTAACCTTATTAGAAGTCTCTTTAAAATAAGACTTGTAGTACCCATACTTGGTAGGATCTACATCTGATCCACTTCCTCCAACAGGAATCACTATATCTGAACCACTTTCGATTGAGAAGGCTTTGTCGTTTATAACCAATCTTGATAATGTGCCTCTTTTTATATAATTCTTAAGCTAGTCCTAAACATAGTTGATGTCAACACCATTACCAGATCCGCTACCTGATAAAGCGACTTCGAAATTGCCGCCATTATTCTACACAAGAATAAGCTTATTATCTTTTATTGTAAATTCCGATATAGAATAATCTTTTGCTATGTCAGAATTTTTAAGCATATTATTTATCTCTGCTTTAGTATAATAACTATCGGCGTCAAATTTTGTATAATCAACTATTTTCAAATATGTAGAATCAGCATAATCCCTTGTAATATATTCGTCAAGTTTGATACTTTTGATAGCGTCATCTACATATTTCTTTTTAGCATAATCTCCAAGGTTCAAATCAGCTATAGCTTCAGCTATCTACTTTGTTACATCAATTAGTATTTCCTATTTAATAGAGCCGCTTCCGTCTCCGGTTATTTCATTTAGCTGATCATAGATGTCTTTTAAAGCTTCTTTGCTAGCTTTATTATTCCATTCGTCTCTCTCTTCCTATGTTATATGAACAACGGTATCATTGATATGTTTACATAACCTAGAATAGATTGATGAATAACACTGATCTACCTTTAGGTCCAGTTCTCCAATTGGATCTCTATGGTAGTGTTTTTCTGGTTCAACACAAAAATCAATCATATTAATTCGTTTAAATTGTTAACAATTATTGTACTGTGGTGTCATTGAAGACCACGTCTAAAACGCCACAGTTAAAGATTACTTAAATTTCTCCCAATCTATATTTTCCTTCTTTGCCATCACATCGGCAATCCATCTACAAAACTATATTCCTTCATATCCGTCTTCGTCGTTTGCCACTGCCATTGCATACTTAACACACTAATGTTCAGTAAGAAGCTCTGGATAGAAATCAGCGTATGCCATGTTTGCTGTATATGTAACATCATATATTGTTGATGTATTTGGTATCTTTAGATTGAGAATATTGCATACATTTTGGACCTGTTCTGGAGTCCATGTATGTTCTAATCCATTTGAATTAACCATCTATTTGCTAGCATATTCTTGTAATGACTTTGTAAAATGTAATCCATTCTTATTCATATAGTCTTTATAATTGCTCTACTTCTAGATATCTAAGCTAGCTGTATAGCTGCCATCTTCGTTCTTTTTCACATTAGCAGTATACTTTGTATTTGGCAATTCTTCATCACTGTGCCGTATTACTATTACCTTGTCCATTGTGAAACGAATTAATAAAGTTAGTTACAGTTGATTCCATTCTGTTAATAGTTTCCTCTATCTTAGCAAATCTCTGCTCGGTCTCCTTCTTCTCCTTATATATCGGATTAAGATCAGACAGTAAAGATGTTGCCTTTTCAACAACCTCTTTCTATTTTGGAGCAGACTCAAGAATCTTTTCAGCAGTATTCTTCATAGATTCAACTTCTGCTATAAGACCCTACTTATCAGTAGAGAGTACAATATCTCCAGCGTATGTAACAGAAAGATTTTCAGGAATTGTATATGTTGCGGTCTTGCCATTAGATTCTATAGTTACATCTATAACCATCTACGACTAACCAATAGTTGGTTTATTATTTAAATCCATATGCGGAAAACCAACTGATATAACCTTACCGTCGGTAATAGATATATCCTATTTATTCAATATGTAAATTGAATAATTTTGTTTTACGTCTTTAAATGCCATATTATGTCATATTTAATATGTAAAGGCTCCCGAAGGAGCCCTTACACATAATTTAAAACTTAATTAAGCTGCAGCTGTTGGAGTAGTCTTGAGTGCTGCTATAAGAGTAGCATTCTGTTTCTACTGTGATAATTCAAGGCGTGCATCATTGTATCTCTACTGCAAATCTGACTGCCAATGATTATTCAATACATCTACAATTCTCTGAGTATTAGCATTTGCGTTCGTCTTAAGATCGCAAGCCATCTAACTCATCTGGAAACCAAGGTTACTTGCAGCTCTTTCCAAACCTGCGTTTGTATAGCTGAAACCTGTCTGCATCTGGTTAATGATGTCCTTCTGCCCAAGTTGATTCTCGTAGCCCATCTTGATAATGTTCTATTGCGTCTGGCAGCAGCAGTTCTGCAATGCAGATGTAAGGTTAGCATCTCCGAGATTAATAGCGTTAATAACGCGTTCTGCAGAGAAGTTTACATTACCTGCTACTTCCTGAATTCCGGATTTAACGCAGCAAATAGCATTATTCAATGCGTTGAAATCACAATTCAGATTAGAGGCTAACTGGGTAATTGCATTACCGTTTCCTCTTATGGCATCCATTACCAATGAACTATTCTGATTGTCAGCGATCTGTGAACGCATTGCGTCGAGCTGACTCTGAATTGCATTTCCCTGGTTATTACCATCCTGGTTGTTCCACATACGCATAGCGAAGATCATCCAGATAAGGTAAGCAAATGGGTTATTCATATAATCATTCTGATTCATCATGGCTGCCATAGCCATTGGATCACAGTTATTCTTAGAAGCCAAAGCGGCTACTAAAGCGTCGTTATTGTCGTGTCCTGTACAATAAACTTTCTCGATTGTATCCATAGTCTTTAAGTTTTAAAAGTAAAACAATATGGAACTAGGACTGGATTAATCCTAGTCCCGTTAAATATAAGCGTATTACTACGCGCGTCCTAGTATATTCCACCTAGGAATGATAAAAGTTCTACCCTGGTACGCATTTGGAAGGAGGCGTGGTAGAATCTGTTGTGCTAGGCGGGGCAGTGAACCCCGTCATGCTTTCATTAAGACCTAGCTTTATGCAGTAGTTTCTGTATGCTTAGCTTCAAGTGCCGCAATACGAGCTTCAAGTGCTACAATCTTTTCGTCGTATACAGACTTCAATACATATTGAGTTATATCTATAGTAGAAGCGTTAGAAGTTAATACATGATTGTCGTCACCACCAAATAGTTTTATGCCGTTTTTATTTATTGTAAGCGACGGATGTAGAAGATCATTATCATATGCATAAATACTACCTTCTGCTGTATCAATATACATTTTTCTGCTATAAGCATCCTCAATACTTATACCATTACCTCTAATACGTATGCTGTGTCTTTTATTATCTGTGACACTGATATTGCCATAGACTATATATGTTTCGGTAGATTTATCTTCACCTTTAAGATCAATACCAACACTCCCTAAGTTGTAAACTGAGCTTGAAAATGTTTCATAAGGAACATAGTTACCAGCACCTATAGTGGTACTGTCAACACTTATAGTGCCATCAGTAACATTAAGACCATCACCAACCTTTACGACTCCAAGACTTTCTTTGGTAGCAGGTTTAATATTAGCTATCTTGTTTTCTACAACAGTTACACCATTAACTTGTACATCGTCAACATTACCTACAGCAGTAATTTCGCTCTTCTTAGCATATTGAGTTATATCAATAGTAGACCCATGAGATGTCAACACATGATTATTATCTCCATTAGGTAAAGATATACCATCAGAATTTATTTGTGTATATGGAGCATCACCTGTGTTGTCGCGACACCACTTTATACCATCATAATTTACTTTAAATTTATAGTTTACTCCAACTTGATCAATATTAACTGGATTAATATCAAATGTAAACTAATCATTTTTAAATTTAATGCCATACTCAGAACCAAAAAGAGCTGTACGAGTATCACTTGTTTTTACAACAAGTTCTTTGTCTATCTAATATTTATCTGTAACACTAGGATCATATGGAATGCATTTAGATACAGTAATATTTGCAATTGCAGCAGTATTAGCAGAAACTTTCTTCTCGAGCGCTGTAAAAGTCGCAGAAGGAACATAGTTACTAAATTCAGATTTATCAGCTTTTGTATCAACAATACTATTCTCTTTAGCTACGGCTCTATTTCTTTCTATTTCAACCTAATTGTGTGTATTTTCCTTAACCTTTGCCCACAACATATCAAGACCATTCTTGTCAAGATACTCGGTTTTCTGTACGTCTTTTACTTCAATATTCTCTCCCATATCTTATTAGCTTAATTCGTTAATATAATCTGTAGTAATTGCTGTAATATTTGATACAGTTGTGCTAATGTTGTTTACGGTAGTTGTAAGGTTTGTAAGATTTGTACTAACCTAATTAATACTGTTATTCAGAGTTGTTGTAGCATTAGAGATGGCAGTAGTTCTATCTGTTACCTCTTGATTAATTGCGTTATTCAGAGTTGTATCAGCGTTCTTTCTATCCTGAATTTCTGTATTAATCTTATCTGTGTTTGCCTTTTCTGCAGCTCTAGCAGTACTAGCTTCAGCAGCGATAGAATTAGACAGCTCTTCCTCTTTAGCAGTAGCTCTTGTTGTCTCATTGGCAATAGCCGTAGTATTAGCCTATTCTGCTTTCTTTGCTCTGTCTATTTCTTTATTAAGGTTTGAGGTGATATCAGTCTCAGCCTATGTAGCTCTATTTTTTTCAGTTGTTATTGCAGTTGCATTATCAGCTTCAGCAGCCTTTGCTCTATTTGATTCTGTAGTAATAGCATTAGACAACTCTTCCTCTTTAGCAGTTGCTCTGGTTACCTCACTTGTAATAGCTGTGGTATTAGCTTGTTCTGCCTTCTTAGCCCTATCTATCTCTTTGTTTAGATTTAAAGTAATATCACTTTCTGCCTGTTCAGCTCTAGTCTTCTCTGCTGTTATTGCAGCAGCATTATCAGCTTCTGCTCCTTTAGCTCTGTCAGACTCTACTTTAAGCTCTTCCTTAGATGCTTTTGTGGCAATAGCTCCATTAATCGCTTGATTAAGATCATCATTTTCTTCGAGCTTGTCAGCAATTTCTTTAAGGGTATCATATGCTTCTGGAGCACCATTGATAAGATCTTTGATAGCTTTTCTATAAGATCCTTCTGTGTTAGAATCTCCATCAAGTACATCAATCCTGTTTTTGTTATCTTTTTCAGCAGCTTTAGCTCTTGCTATTTCATTATTCAGATTAGTTGTAATGGTGTTATCACTATTCTTTCTTTCTGCAGCCTCTTTATTTATATTGTCCTAAAGGGTTGTTTCTGCAGTGGTGGCTCTGGTTACCTCATTATGAAGCGAATTCTTAATAGCATCATCCTCAGATTTTCTTGTAGAAGCTTCTGCTGCAATTGAGTTACTATTATCTCTTTCGGCAGCTTTTGCTCTCGCTATTTCGTCGTTAAGGTTAGTTGTTATAGTACTATCGCTTGCCTTTCTTTCTTCAGCTTCTCTATCTATATTACTCTGAAGTGTTGTTTCTGCAGTGGTAGCTCTAGTAACTTCGTTCTGGAGAAGACCCTTAATAGCATCATCTTCTGACTTTCTTGTAGCAGCCTCAGCTATGATTGAATTACTGTTATCTTTCTCAGCAGCTTTTGCACGGGCAATTTCCGCATTTAACGCACTTGTGATAGTATCATCGTTAAGCTTTCTAGTATTAGCCTCAGCTTTAATTGCTGCATCAAGTCTAGCCTCTTCCTATGTTGCTCTAGATAACTCTGCTGCATCTGCTGCCTTACGAGCAGTTGTCTCTTCGTCAATTCTATGACCGAGAGCATTGTCTGCGTCAGTTCTATCGTTTTTCTCCTTTTCGTCTCTAGCCTTTGATGCGGCATCAACTTTTTGTATCTATGTGCTATTATTGCTAATATTATTAGCATTTTTATGGATTTCATTAACAAGCTCTTCAAGAGTATCATGATCTGTATCAACATTACCCTTAAGCTCATCAAATGCCTACAATACTGCATTAGCATCCATAATATCACCACGGACAAATTCGTTTGCGTGTTCGCCCATTAAGATATTTACTGTACGCGTACCAACTTGTGGAGCGCCATGTATCTCTACACCTTTTAATGGTTGTTTCTTAAAATTCATATTATTTAATACTATATTGTTTATATATAAACAGTAAAAGGGAACTACCTTTCGGTAATCCCCTTTATGTAGGATCGTCAAGCTTGTCACTCACCTACCTCAGCACCATCTTGTGCCGCCGCTTGCTCTGGTACGGACTGTGGCTGTTCGCTAGCCTGTGCCTCAGTTCCCGCAGCTGCGCTAACTTCCTTATTATCGGTACCAGTTGAACCAAAACCATTCTCGCCTCGTTTTGTATCAGAAAGCTCAGACACTTCTGTTATTGTAAACTCTGGTACCGGAACAATGACCAACTGACAGAATCGCTCACCCTGCTTATAAATAGCAGGAACTACATCTGTTGTTGCTTTCATCACAGCGATAATCTCTCCTCTGTAATCAGCGTCTATCACTCCAACATTATCAGTAAGCCATAATGATTTCTTCCAAATACTAGAGCGTGGTATAAGTAAACCAACATATCCGGCAGGAATCTCAACTGCCAATCCTGTATGGTAAACCAACATTAGCTGATTTGCTTCATTAAGAGCTGTATCAATCTTAATGCATGTCAAATCAATTCCTGCAGCACCTTCTGTGCCACGAATAGGGAGGACCGCTTCGTCCTCAAGTCTCTTAAATTTTAACTCCATAGTATTTATAATATTGTTTGTTATTGTTACCCCACTAGGATTCGAACCCAGACTAAAAGGGTTAGAGCCTTCTGTGCTAGCCGTTACACCATAGGGCAATATTGTAGAAGCTCACCTTAGGCTACCGAGCTTTTTACTTGCCTAAAACTACATTGCTACACTTAAACCATTGTAGCCGACATATTTTTCTGATATCAATTTCGCTCCTGGTAGCCAAATATGTAGAACACCACACCATCGGAGCTTAATGTTGCGAGAGCTAGAGTCGAACTAGCAAATTTAGGTTATGAGCCTAATATGATACCATTTCATCATCTCGCGATAAATTATTGGCCCGTCACATAGAATCGAACTACGGCCTTCTGTGGGCTTAGGATCCTTACCACAGGGGTGCTACCACTACACCATGACGAGATAAACACGTAACCTTTAGCTGGAGTTACGCAGAACCAGTATTGGATCCATGTGTCAGCTTACCATGGTAGCTTTTTATTTATAGTGTACACACATGGATGCCACTCACATGATATCTTACCCCTACCAGGAAGGGAATGGTTTTAGCCTCACCAATAAGCTAGACCTCCTTCGTGTCCTTGTCTTCGCCAGATAAATAACGGCATCTGGTGCAATACCGGCTGGTTTACTATATTTAACGACTAATTCCAGCAAACTGGTCGAGATTCCACAATCGGCGCAATCTATTTAAATTCAAAAATCTAAAAAATGAAAAATATTGGAGTCTATGCAGGAGTCGAACCTGCTAACTATTCCCTTTATATCGGGTTGTCTTTACCGTTTGACTAATAGACTCTAAAGGTGATTACTTAGTACGAGTAATCCAATTCCATACTCTCTTGTACCAAGGCTTCTTAACCTTGTTCTTAACTCTAATAGCAGTACACTTTCTGTATGTGCCATTATCGTTTACAATTGCTGTACAATCCTCTGGCATAAGATCCTCAAGTACAACGTCTGTAACAATTGATACGATTGTGCTAATATCTGAATCAGTGAGCTTCATGCCATTTAAAATCTTCTGGCCAATAAAGTATGCTGTAACATCACTTACATTAGCTGCATCAATCATAGAAATTGTATACTTTGGCTTTACTACTTTAACTGTCTTTTTTACAACTTTCTTCATAACTTAAATATTAACATGGTCCGCAATTATCTCCACAATCAAGAGCTTCAGAATTTGAGCTTTTCTGTTTAGCTGCCCACTCTTCCTTTCTCTTCTGATCAGCGTCTGCTGCATTATTAAGAGCGTTTAACCAATCGGTAGACTTGATTATTACAAAATCTGTACCGAGATCCTTATCGTAGAATGTAACAAGAATATCATCTTTCTTTACATCTGTCTCAATTGTTTTGTCTGGGAACATTCTTGATCTCCATTCGATATGAGCGTCTTCTGGAATAACATATACGTCATCAATTCCTCTTGTAGATCTATCTATCGCTGTTACAAAAGCCGTCTCTGTGTCAACCATAATCGGCTTACGATCAATGTTTATTATCTTCTTCATATGGACTTAATGGTTTATTCTTATTATCTTTAAATCTATTCTTAAGCTTGAATCTAAATAGTTTGTTTAACAACACGTCTCTAGTGTCATCTGGATCTTTCATAACATCAACTACAAACTAGAACTAATGCATCACTATCTGTTTTACAAGCTCTGGATCTTCGTTTAGCTATTGCCCGATCTATTTACAAACTTTATCTATATTCATCACTTCTCTACTGTCTCTGTTGCTACAATATCGTAAAGAGATACAAGTTGAGAGTCCTTAAGCAAGTCGAAATACATAGTACCAAGTCTAGATGATCTATATATAACGATATCGCCAACCTTGATAGGCATCTGCTGTATCTTTTCATCGCTATATGGGTGTGTATACTCATATGGCAACTTAAGTACTACAGCTCTAGAGAAATCTGAATCAACTTCCTTTATCTCTGTCTTTACTTCATCATAATCAACTGCTTCGATCCCATCCTTATCCTTCTTAGGCTTAGTATTCTTAGCCACAGGTTCGGAGATCTTCTTCTTAACTTTAACAGGCTCAAGAGGCTTTACCAAGAACATCTGTCTGAACTCATACTTTATTTTTGAGCTTAAGTCCTCTGCCAGCTGAGTCTGATCTATTATCTTCTCTTCTTCCATATTACTTTTTCAACGACTTAAGGTGTTTGAGCAATTTAATCATATTGCGAAGAACTGTCTCTTTCTCGACTTTCAAACACTGAGGTGTATCATCATCAGAGTTTAAGAGAATGTTCAGATCAGTGTTATACTGAATAAGCAGATGTTCAATCTCATCAAATATATTAACAAACTGCTTGTCATTGTTTGTGTTTTGCATAACCTCTTCAAGATAACCGTTTTCAACCAGCATCTTTGCGTAGTCTTCAGAAATAGCGTAAACTGAATTGTATGAGGAAACAACTGTAGAATTCTCTTCGTTTGAACTATTATGCTCTTCGTTATACACACTCTTGTACTCCTTTGTTTTGTCGTTGTACTCAAATGTATCGCCAACCTCCATTACGAAGAAAGGCTTAATAACCTTTAAAATCTTTGTCATATCCATTAAATTTAATTGTTTTACGCCGCCATAACGTAAACTTTTGTAAGAATGGTTGCAAACTGCATAAAAATTTTATATAAATTGCACTTTTCTACCCGATATGCAACTTTTTTAGCTTTTTTACGTTAGGGGGATAGTAGGGGTCAGTCAGACCAAGAACCCTTTCTCTTATATATTCTCTTTAGGAGATCTACTTTAGTAGTACAGCTATTACAGTATAGTAAGACTATATAGTATAATAAGCTATTACAGTATAGTAGAGCTATATATAAGCTTAACAATAATAGTAAGACTAATAAGAATAGTATGGATAAAAAGAAGTGTATAATAGATAGATATAACACAGTATATGGATTTGACCTATTCGTTGTGCTTAACCCAGATAAGTCTATAGTAGATAAAAGATTTAGCTTTAGAAGTGATGAGTCGTCAATTATGGACGATGAATGGTCAGATTATACGGCTTACACTGTTAGGGGAGCATATGATAAAATAGCAGGAGAAGACTGTGAAATTATAGTAATAAACAAGCTAAAGAACACAAGTGACGATATAAACACATTTGCGCATGAGTCATTTCATGCAGCTGTAGACATACTAGAAGCATGCCACATAAAGCTTTCTGAAGATACTAACGAGGTATTCGCATACTTGATAGGATACTTTACAGAATGTGTAAACAAAACAGCAAGTAAAGTATGAACTAGTTTGAGATGAGTGCTGTACTATATTATGCCGACTTCTTGTCTCTACAATACTAGAATAAACCGTGTACAGAATAGTGCAAATATTTCTTTATACATGGAGTTCCAGTAAATATAGCATACATTGTAGAATAGGAGCCAATATACGATCTTGATAATTAGTGGTTCTAGAAGAGTCTTAAAGAATATAGTATGCTAAAGCATAAATTTGGAGAAGATGGAGCTACAAGCTTTATCAAAAACCTATGTAATCTAGGGGTAGCAGGATCTGTAAATGCTACACAAATGATGAAATATATTCATAGATATGATGACAAATAGGAGCGAGATAAAGCATTTAGAATATTTAAATTCAATAGATCGAAGAAGAAGTACACACATTTAACACGTAACGACGATGGTGAAATTATAGAGGAAGAGTGCACAAAATACATAGCCCATGCTGAGCAAAATGGCAAAAGATAAAGATTATTTAAGAGCTGTAGAAATAATAGAAAGAGCCGAAAAAAAAGGAAGAAGACTAGGATTTTATGAACCAGACAACGATGAATCCATTTGATATAATAACTATATTTTTAATTATACCAATAATAGCTGTTACGGCTGGTTGGGTAATACTTAAAGGAGCAAATAATAATGGGAAAAATTAATAAAAGTAGCAATCTGTACGACAAAGATGGAAAACTTATTAGATCAGTGGATAGTGTTTCCGGAAGATTGGATGACTATACCATTGAAGAACTAGAAAACCTTGTAGACGAGCTAGCAAAAGACGAAACAAAGCGTACTGAGTATACTAATAGCATGTCCGTACTCATGCACATGTATGAAACAAAGGGAAATCCACACAAGGATGAAATAGTCAATAAAATAAACGAGTATGTAAAGACAAAGACTACCAAAGCTGAAGTTGTAGATGCTTTAAATGATGTTAAAAATGAAACAGAAGATGGAGAAAATGCAAGTGCTTAATGATGGGGCAGACGAAGAGGACTTCAAGGAGCTTCTGGAAATATTAAAAGGCTTTGGAGAAGTAGAAGTATTATACGACCCAAGTAATCCTAAGGACAAGGACGTAACAGCTGATGAAGTAATTGAAAGATATGATAACTTCAAAAAGAAAGTAATTGGTACAAACACTTTAAATGGTATAGATGATGAGAAGATAGGAGAAAATGGATCCAACGCAAAGGGATGCGTATCAGACACTGTTAAAGGAACTGGAAAACGTAGGAGAAGAAGCAGACTCAACGAGGCAAATACTACAATTAGCACTGCAGCTTGATGAAAAAGGAGAGTTCTACAAATTCATAGAAGTATTCGGGGATAGCGGAATAGATGATAAAAATGCTATCAGAAAGCCCGGAAATAACTAAAATATTATTAGGCATTACAGATGGAAACGAAGGAAAAGGAAACGGAATTAGTACAATTAGTCAGACAGCTTAGAGATTATGTAATTCTAGACAAAAAAGATTACGAAAAGCTTGTGCAGAATAGTAAGCCAGAAGAATGTAATAAGATTGTATTAGAAGCTAAAGATGCAAATATAACGCTTTTATAGAGACAATTGGCACGCCAGGAAGGCTTGACTGACTATTGGAAGAATAAGTACGAAACATGTCTTAATGAATTAAAAAAGGAGACTACTAGATGGTGGAGATTCTAAAGAAAGTATTAAGGTTTATATGGGCATTCCTTACAGTCCCATATCATGAGACTAAGAGATAAATATAAATAATAGGAGATTGAAATATGTTAGTAGATATATCTGATATTAGAAAAGATTTAAACGAAGAGGAGAAAGAGATATTTGATAAGGTAATAAAGGCTATGAATGCTAAAAGTGTTACAGTAAGCATGCTAAACTTGGCATTCTGGGCAATATTGTTGTACGTATGCCTTGCAATTCTCCCTTTATGGGCCGCCATTTCACTTATTGGAATAAAGCTTGCAATCCCTGTCATAAAGATCATTAAATACATAACTATGGCAAAGAAGCTGGTTAAGGATGATAAAAACATTAATAAGAAGCTATTGTCAATTAGATTAAAGATTGCTAATAAGGAAAATAAAGCGTATGGAGAACGATAGATTTATATTAAATAGAAATAGTGGTGTAAAAGTAATATATATCGGAACCGGTCAATTTCAATTAGCTTCTGGAAAATGGGTAGATGCTATACTCTATAAATACATGGGAGTGTACAAAATGATGGAGGCATCTGAGTTTATAAAACTCGCAGAACCAGATAAATCTACTGCACTTGATGCAATCGGAGATATCATTGGTCCTGGATACACTCCTGATATTGAGCCAGATAAAGCAGAATATAATCCATCAGGTACAGAAGAGTATTTTTAGAGATAGATAAAAAGACGTAATAATGGAAAAGAAGTATGAGTACAAAGGAAATGTCTACAATTATGTAGGAGTAGGAAAGTTTAAAGACTCTACAGGTAAATGGGTTGACGCTATAATATACGAGCGTGATAACCATATATACATGAGAGAAGTAACAGACTTTATAGATAAGTTTAAAAAGGTTGTATCTTGAATAAAACGGAAAAGATTCCAACAGAGCAAAATAAGAATGTTTTAAAATTTGTGTGATAGTTTTATTTAAGCATATATGATATTTACAATAATTAGTTCGTTTATATTCCTTTTAATTGGATTATATATAGGTGTATTTACTTTAAGTAAAGAGGAAATCGTTATAGAAAATGGAATATATAAAGAGTTACTAAATGAGCAGAAAGAAGTAAATAAACAGATAAAAGCTTATAACGAAATCCTTAAACAACATAATAATTATCTTATGAGTTTATATAATAGCCGGGGCTTATAACCTCGGCTTTTTTATTGAGCTTGCCGAATATTTTATTTTTCTATTTTTTTTGATTTTTCGAATTGTGATAAATGTGTAAAAACGAGAAACAGTATAATTTGCCTCCCCCGGCTCGCGTTTCGGATCTGACTACCCCCGGCATCTTAAATGACATCACTGATAGATTGCCATCCTAATCGCGGGAACATAAAGAACAATTCTTTACTATTAGTAACAATAAAAATAATCAATATGGATAAATTCTGTTTAATAGCTATCATGTTGTTCGCTATGCAGCGTGATATGGTTGATTACCCAATTGCTGATGTAATTGATGCAATCGATCGTGCACGTGGTATCATGCCACGCACTGATTATCTTGAACTTGTGTTCTCAGACGCTCTTAGTGAGCACGACATATACAATGTATCATTCGGCGTATATGACAAGTACTTTGATAATCGACAGTTTGTTGAGAGAGTATTGCCATTCTAATGGTGTACTCTCTCCTTCTTTAGTTTATGTTTAATCAATAAATATTTACAGTCATGAAAACGTTTCGTAGAATTATCTTATCTGTAGTCGTTTTAGTTTGTGGTTTTGTTGTGGGTTATTGCACTGGTCAAGAAAATGGGAAGAACTTTATACTTAGCCAGTACAAGTTGTTACACAATGATTACGAAGCTAAAACTGAGCTCATTGATGCACAACGTGATGCACTTGATGCAGCAGATCACGTTATTGGTGAGCACAACTTGTTTGACACGGACGGAGGAGACACAATGGCTAAATATCTTGATTTAGCTCATAAGGTTGACAGTTTGTATCAGCTTGGGGAGTAAGGCTTCGCGCCTTACCCTCTTGCTTCCTCTTTGCTTGCGGGAACATAAAGAACACCTCTAAATTATTAGCAGAGGAAGAAGAGAAAGATATAGATATGGGGATATGTGAGACAATCTCCACACCAACCCATTTATACATTCGATGTTGTTTGTTGTTACAACTCTTCCTTAATATATAGCTTTTTAGCTATTATCTTCATAAATGAACATTATTCACCATTAATTATATATAATTATGTCAAAGTATCGTTTATTTGATATGTCAGTGCTGCAGGCAAAGCCTCAGCCAGGACAAGCAGAAGGTAATTTCTATGTAGCCGGAACTCTCGAAAACCAGGATTGTGTGTTTGAGGAGAATACAAACATTGTTATGTTTGGAGTTGAGGGCCTCATCAGAGCGATTCGTCCATACTTGGACGCAGCTCACGGAGGTACAGCCCAGACATCTAACGAAGACCAAATTCCAGAACGCTATCGCTTCTTGAATGGCATATTTGTACGCCAGAAGCTTGAGCACGGAATAAGTTATTTGTTGGACAGCAATGGAGGTCCTAGATTAGACAAGAATACAAATGAGCCTATCACAATGGACTCTGTTCTTGTGTTCTGTATCCTCATCAATGAGCAGCCAAAAATTGATGGCACACCAAATTATGCCAAAAACTGGGATCCTGTTTCAAGAGTACGCTCTATCGAGCGTCAGTTCTTCAGACCTGTATCAAACCAGCCAGCTGCACAAGCAGGTGTTGCGGCTCCTCAGCCTGCAGCTCAACCTGCTCCTGACCCATTAGCAGCAGCTATGGCAGCTCCTCAACAGCAGCCTACTCCAGCTCCAGGTCAGCCTAATGTAGCTCAGCCTGCTCCACAACCTGCTCCTCAGCAAGGTATGCAGCAGCCAGCCGCAGCGGCTCCAGGAGCAGTGCCTCCAGCAACTGGTCCAGCAACCTTCTAGCAACTTGCATCGTAGCGTCCTCGTGGCGCTACCTTGCTTCTTTGACAAATGTAACTCGCTTCGCTCAGACATTAGCGTAAAGCTTGCCTGAGAAAGGGGATGGGGAGATCCACAGGTGAGATTTCAGATAGAACAGATAGGTAATATAAAACATAATCAATATGAAAATAACTTACAAAACAAATGTGTTGGACGTTATTCGCTTAGTCGAGAACAACACACCAGAGCTCTGGGAAAAAGAGCAAAGCAAATTCCCTAATACATGGGGAGGAGTAAACGCGCTTACCAAACAAATTGTAAAAGATTTATTGGTAATGATCGGACTGCCATATTCTAAAGAATTAGCAGGATTTGTTAGATATATTGTAGAGTGCCCTAACACAATGAGTTACTCTGAATATAAAAGATCTTTGATTGGCAAGACAGTTGAAGACGTGATATTTGAACTATAGTAAAATTTAATTCATAATCAATATGAAAACATTTACATTTGACATCATGCTTAATGGGAGATTTGTATGCACATTAAAATATAAATATTGTGCATTGTTCCCAATAGATCTTGAAGATTTAAAGAAGTTTATTCTTAACAAGAGACCTTCTTTGAAAGGAAAAGACTATAGAATTGCATTTTAGTTAAAGATCTCATAAACGATTGAACAATATGTTCTAAATGGTTATTATACACCAAGTGTGGTGACAATAAGCGTTCATACCATAGTCTGTGAAGATAGTGGTATGTTTTTAAACTCAGCTAGGGAGAGTAGCGAGCATTACGTAATACTACGTATTACTCCAATAAAATATTCACTGACGAGACCTAGACGAAACTACACGTTGCATCATAGTGTAGTCTGAATTCATTACTCGTAATTCAATAGACCTGACAGTACAATGGTCTGTGAAGATAATTGTATTGAACCGTTATCTCATGCGGTATACAAACTAGGAAGACGGAGAGCCTACGCTAACGTGATAAATCGTAGGTAGTAATGTGGCATTCATGGTCCCAAGCCCATGCACTACAACACGTGCTTATAGTACTTGCAAAGCTACAAGATGTCGATTGTAGGACACAGAGGGATGACCCAAACATGTCGGTAAACCGTTTATGAAGATGTGGTTAAAAAATCACAATTAATTGGGTTTACATGTAAAACTGAGAATTACTTAATGCAGCCGAAAGTATACAGGTGAAGGCAAAGTGCGATCTAATTCTCTATGACAGTCCGGAGAGACGGATAGTGGTAATAATGCACACAGAGTGAAAAGATGTGGTAAAAAGAATCGGCTGACACAAACATTTGGCGAAGCGCATATAAGTCATATGGTGTTAATGCGCACATCTTGATAAGTAAATCACACAATGTGAGGGCATTCTAGTGAACATTTAGGTGAGTCACAAGGTTCGAGTCCAGTTACCACTCTAAGGTTCTGTTCTATAGTATCGATTTTCTTGTATCATTTTCTAAAACTGAGTGATGTAAGTTTTATTTGATGCTCAGCGTGCTGGTCTGTGAAGATAGGCACGTTTTATTATGTATATTAATCAATAGTTATATATATGGAAAAGAATAAAATTCATGGTTTTATGGACAACTTAAACCTCTTATTAATAGGAGCTGTATTAGGTTGTATTGTTGGCGCCTGCTTTATGTCAAATTACCATGTAGGTAAGTACAAAAAAGCAGAGAAAAAGATAGAAGCATATGAACGATACTATACATGTGTCGAAACATTGCTTGACTCTCTTGATGGTACACATAATCTTGATCTTATGGATACAGATCTTGCAACAGATTATGGTGCTAATTATTTGGATGCAAAATCTAAGGTAGACAAATTAATTGCAAAGTAATATGAATGAATTCGACAAAGAAGAACATACAGAAGACATCTGGTACTCGTAAAAAGTACAAACCAGGGCAATTAGTAACAATTTGTAAAGATGTATTTAGAATTGTAAAAAACACATCTTGTTTTACAGATTGCTACATGTGTAATATAGGTTTGCATCAACAAAGTGGATGGTGTAGTTATTGTAATAATAACTTAAATAACTGTTATTTTAAATTAATTAAAAAGCATAAGGGTTGAGTTGCATCAACCCTAAGTGTTTAATGTAGCCAGCGTAAGCTGAGAGTCCAAAGCCTCTATAAATACAGATGGAACACTTTGTTCCTTCGGAACTCCGATGGAACACTTTTATACCGAGCATAAGCGGTAAGTCTTATGCAAATAAAACAATGTTTTAAATTATCAAAATTATGAACATTTTAGAGAAATTGATGGGTGAAGGATACCCAAAGTTTGAGTCAGAAATCTACGCTGACGGTAGTAAGACAATTGTGACTGTTTCACGCACATTGTCTCCAGATCATGTTGACCTGGATTCTCCTGGTTACATCGAGAACAAGCTGAAGAAGTATATTCCTATCTTGACATCTATTGGTGTTACGAAGAACAAGGAGACTGATGAGCAGAGTATTAATGTAACTGTTGAGGTCGGCGGTGCATTCAATGGCATTACTCATTTGACTCATCTTGTACACATTGCTGCTGCTATCAGCGAGATTGCAGAAGACAGACTTACTGAGCCTGAATGCATCAAGAACATCGGCCTGGATTGCAAACCATTCATTCATTTGCGTAATGAATCAGAAGAAGAAGCAGACGCATAACCAAGCAGTTAAGCCACAGTCAGCAAAAGGGAAACCTGATGCTGAGTACCTTAACTATAAGGTGGTTGCTAAAGAGGGAGGGTCTACAATGATCCTCTCTTCTGGGTTAAGTAAGGTCAACGCTAAGTCCCTTGAGAACACTTTGAGCAGTTATATTAATAACAAGCATTCAAATGTTCCAGGAGCTGGTAAGACAAGTGTTAAATTCATAACAATTCATTAAGTATGTTGAATGTTACTATCCAGAATGATGGAAAGATCAAGATTCAGTCAGAGTGCTCTAACACAAAAGAGATGAGATCTAATGTTAACTTATTATTAGCAGTAGTATCATCTATGGAGATGGAAGAAGCAGCAGCCAATAAAGAGCCTAATGGCATTCAAGGCCAAACTAATTATTATTTATACTTAGACAAAGTAGAAGATAATAATAGGTTAAATGCAACAAGGGTTCTCGCACAGAAGTTAAATATTCCTTTAAAAAGAGCAAAGGAAATTGCGGATGCAGCTGCCGCTGATAAGCATAATGATATAGTATTATCTCAATCTCCTGATAGCAGTTATATTGCGACTATTGGAGATGCTCTTGAATCTGTCGGATGTATTTGTAAAATCATTGAAAAATAAGACAGTTATGATACAAATTATTATTGACGACAACAAAGAAGTCGACATAAAGGCAACGAAAGGTCTTGAGGAGACAGAACTTGCTGCAAACGCCGCAATTGAAATTTTGCGACAATGTGGACAAACAGAAGTATCAAAAACTAAACTTCTACTAGTTTGGGTTAGTTCGGAACACAAGAACAGAGTAATTAAAGCAATAAAAGACATCATGGGATTTGACTTGATAAAAGCTAAAGAATATGTTGATGAAAGCTTACGTGGCAGAGATGTTGTTTTGGCTTCTGGTAGTAGAGAAGAAATGATGAATACTTGTGTAAAATTTCACGCTTACGATGATATCGCAAGAGTTTGTACATCAAACATTTAATAGTTATGGCAATAAATCTTTGTGAAAAACCAGAGAATCATAGCCCTGGTCCGATTATAGCAATAGTTGTCATAGTAATATTATTACTTATGACCTCAAAGTGTCATGCGCAGCAAAAAGCTGTAATTGATACAATGATTTGTAAGGTTGAATGTATCAAGCAGATAGTACAACAACCTAGTTCTAACGGCAAAACCGTTAAGTATCTAGCTGTATATATTGATAAATCAGCAAAATTCTCAGAGGTTATTCCAATATCTAAGAGTGTTGTAGATTATATCAATACATGCAAGCGATTCTCTATTGAGCCAACACTTGGTATTAAACTAAGAAATGGCGTAATTTCGTCTATTGTCAGATACAAAATTAAATTTGTTCATAAATGAAATTTCAGAAAGGCGATGTAGTACGACAAGTTTTGCCAAGCGGAGTTGTAATTGGAGGTTTGATGGTTGTTACAGGAAGTACAAGTAATAAGTGTACAACTGTAAAAGATGCGGCAACAGGAGCACCTTATACCTACAAGTCGTGTAACCTTGAAAAAGTTGGAGAAACTATAAAGATTATGGTTAGTAAAGAAGATATGAATAGAATCGACACCACAAAAGGTATAGGCTCGTTCTATCATAGTATATCACAATCATATGATAAACTATATGCTAATCCACCAAGATTTATATGTTTCATACTAGCTGATAAAGGATTTACTACATACAAAACATATCAACTTGGAAAAATATCTAGAGTATTAAGAAAGGTTGATGAAATTCGTAAGGGGTATGAAATCGTTCCAGTTAAGCAACCAATGTACAAGATACAATTAATTGGTGAACTATGAGTAAAAAACTTAGTCCTGGCAGAATCTACAAAATAAATGGCATTATTGTTAGGGCTAAACGTCAATACGATTGCAATGGGTGTATCTTTAATAATCCTTTCTCTTGCCCAAGAGTAGATGATTCAAAGGATTTAAATAACAAAGAGCCACTATCATGCATTGAAGACGGAATAATTTTTATTAGTCCTTAATTATGGCAAAACGTAGAAAAAATGGACAAATGTCCGAATCTGAACTTGAGTTACGTCGTTTTCATAGCGATGTAAGAAAACTCAAAAAAGTTTGTAGAGATAATAACATCTTATTATTAGAGTTTGAAGAAGCTCTTAATGATGATGTATGTATATTGTCTCAAAGTGAGTATGAAATTGGATCTGTAAAAGAATATCTTAGCAATAGTCTAGAGAGTTATTTTGTACATGATTCAGATTTTAGTAGAACTCAGCAATTATTTGACCATGAATAAATTAATAAGTTTAGGTGGAAGCTTGATAATTATGATAGCTTCATTATATCCGCTACTCGATATTATACATTCGTCTGGCGATATAGAACACGGTGTAAGTACATTGTCACTTGGACTTATACTGATATGGCTTGTGATTGCTTTAATCTTTGGTTTGTTATTATTCTATTTTACATGGATAGATATAATAGACGATAAGAGATATAATTAGTTGCATTTCAAGGGGGCAGTTTATACTGTCCCCGAGATTTATTAGGTTAAAGGTCTACATAACAGTTCAAGTCTGTATAAAATCACGCATTATAGCGCCCTGGGGAGAGTTTCGGCAGCATCTAAGAAAGGGGTAAAAACAAGACGAAAAACTGCCATTTGGACTTGTAGCTCAGTTGGTTAGAGCAACAGACTCATAATCTGGAGGTCCTAGGTTCAAGCCCTAGCTGGTCCACAAGAAGGAAGAGGTAGGTGTGGTTTCCTAGTAATACCACAATAGGTGGACATACTTAATATCGAACTAGGTGTATGTGTGTATTCCTTCTTTTGATACATTAGCTCAGTAGGCAGAGCAATAGATTTTTAATCTATGGGTCATGGGTTCGAGTCCCATATGTATCACAATAGATGATTCCGTGAATCTCTAAAACCCGGATAGTTAACATTTGTTGAATCTCTAAAAATTATCAAAATGAAGAGATTATTTGAAAAGCTTAGCATGTGCTTAATCATGCTTATTGTAGCTTTCACAATGTCATCATGTGACTATGTGAAGCAGACTAAGAGCGAAATCAGACACGATGATTCGCTCATGGTATCAAAGATGATGCAGGAAATTGACAATCCTACATTCGCCGACTATTCTGATGCGTTGACATATCAGAAGACGGAAGGCCAGTGGAGACATCAGGATTCCGTATTCTTTAGCATACCTGAAAAGGTTATGCGTGATGTTGTATCAGTCCTTTCGAAGTCCGGGGAACCAATAACCAAGGGAAGTATATCCCATGAGTTTGAGGTTAACAAGCATGTATATATGAATTTGCCGGATAAGTCAGATCAATACAATATCTTGACTCCACCAGACATTCCTAACACGGAAGTCGTTGATACCATTGTAAATGGTAAGCATATGCGCATCATACAGTCCTCCAGTACCAATATAACGACAAAGGAGGATTAGCTATGAAGCGATACATTATCATCTCTTATGATGGTTCAAATTTGAACCCGTCTGAAGTTATGTCAATAGCTTCACAGTTAAAGGTTGTTAGACCAAATGTTGTGGATGTGCATGCATCAACAATGGATGAAACAGAAGTTAATTCTGTTATTGTGCAGCATGCAGAAAATAAGAATGCCACAGAATTATCTGTTGCAGAATCTGCATGTATCTACGCAAAAGAGAAGTTTGGCAAGTATTTCAACTCCAAGATGAAGTTGTTGCTTGCATTGTCAGAGGCTGTAAATGGCGAGCCTAACAATGAGTCTCTTACAAGTGCTATCAAGATTATATCTTGTGGCGTAAGTAAGAGAATGCGTGATTCTTATGGTATTTCTACAGATGTTGTTTACGTGTTCAAAACAGTTCAAGATAACATGTAATATGAGTAGAACGCAGCATAACAATAAAAAGGTGTATCGTCAACGTCATGCAGAAGCCAAAGCAAAAGCTTATAAGCGTGACAAGTTTCAGAACAAATTAAATCCTCTCGATTATGTGGAAGATTCCAGTGTATACGACCAAGAAGGTAAAGGGTAAGATTGTCAAGACATTGGCATTCGAATCCAAATACCCTGATGAGAACAAAGCTCAAAAAGCTAGATTCTCACTCATTCATTTAGCTAACTGTGCTCATAAAGCTCCATGTGATATCACCGTTAATAGCGACGGTGCGGTATTAGTTAAGAATCCATCATGGAGTGTGGGTGAAGTAACATGTGTTAATTAATTTTTTATAAACATTTAAACATTATCAAAATGGCAAAAGCAGAAACAAAAGGTGCTGCTAAAGAGCAGCAGAATGCGTCAGTAGACAACGTTGTAGAGAAGTTGGTTAAGGGTAACCTCGTAACCGACATCGCAGACAAGGCGGCAGAAGAGATCCGCCAGGATGAGGAGAAGCGTAAGATCTCCCAGGTCAAAGAGATCGTTAAGTGTGCTGACTATCTCCGTATTAAGGAGCTTCTCAATGTCCGTAAGGACCGTGCGAAGGCAAAGATCACGCTCGATATTCTGAAGAAGCGTACAGAGCTGTTGGCCCGTCTTCTGGGCAAGGACGAGAATGGTACCGCCGTTCCTGATGACCAGAAGATCACGCCAAATCAGTTCCGTGAGCTGTCTCAGAAGATCGACGAGGATCAGCGTAAGCAGATGACCGAACTGAACCAGGAATACGAGAAGCACGACCGTGAGTTGCGCGACAAGTATCCTAACAGCTGGTATTATGCCAACTATCAGTTCGATCGCTTCTAATTCTTCTTCTAGTACAAGTATCTTCGTATCACGTACATAGATTCCCAGGAACCGTTGAGATTCATAGGAATAAGTCGGCGAAAGAATCCTAGAATGAATTGACATTCTCATCAAGTATCTTCGTATCACGATGAGAAGAAGAGATGTGAACCCACACAGTAAATTGGGTCAGTAGATCAAACAATATGTTTTGTGCGTATCATTGTATCGGGGAGATTTTATTTAGCAATGAGCTAAATTGAACCCTGCAAGATGTATCAAAAATGCTGAATATAGCCCTCTAAGTATCTTCGTATCATGAGGATTCCTATATATTTTTAGCCATGTTACAAGCGTTCTGAGGCAGAGTATGTCACCAAGTGGAGTAATTAACCACGAGTGCCGCAAAAATGCCTTAGAGCGCACCTAAAACGGCTTAAATCGAATGTTCTGACTGATCATCAGAACATTTACAAAGAAATGTACAGTGTGTATGAAATAATCTGTCTGGACAGGGGTTCGACTCCCCTCACGTCCACAGTACCTCTTCCCAGTGCGATAAGTCTATTAGATGGTCCTTCCTCTATGTTTTGACTCCGCTTGGACAACCTAGATATGTTGTAAAACTGTCTATGCTGTATGTGTTCACTATGTGACAGAGCACATTTTCGTTCGCGAAAACGTGGGCAACCTAGGCATGTTGTAAAACTGCCTACATGGGCGTGTTTGGTTTTGACAGACAGAGGAGATAAATACATTAAGCACTATACTATAATAAACGGCAATGTAAATAACATTGTAGACTATACTAACGTAGCGTAAGTTTAGTCTAGGTGTTTCCTACCAAAGTGGAGAGAAGAAAGAAGTTGGTACCGTCGCCTTTTGGTTTGGGTCTGGGGTTCGATTCCCCAGCTTCTTCCTAATTATGACAAAGGGATACAAAGCGATGATAAAGGACAGATGTCCTTATGTTGTCAACCTAGCGTTTAAATGGTGTACAGAGTTTGGTAGATTATCTAATATAGGTAAAAAGCCACACGAAAGAATTAGATATGCCGTAAAGACGCGATGGATAGACCGTGTATATCAAGAAAATGTAGCAATCTACAACGCTGGAAGAGGTAAACCTCGAACAGATGAAAAGAATGCATCATTAAGAAAAGCTCTTGGAATACACGAGGGGTCTCAAAATTTTAATTTTGCAGACTCTATAAATTTGGAATATATTAACAAAACATTTGACTCTGGAGAACGAGCATTTTGGATATGGGTTAACAGCTGGGTTATATGGTTTCAAGAGAATTATAAATACTTAGAAAACTGTTATAATATATCATGTAAATGTGGTAATATGACACTATTTGATAGTGTATTATCAGAAAAGGCTAGTTTTCTAGACGAATATCTTGAAGATTTTTCTGAGTTTATTAAGAAAACATTTAATTAAACAAAAATAAAAAATGGAGTATTTCCCTAATGTACTAATTTACAGAGCTAGTCTGTTAGGCTATAAAGAAGAAAGTATAGAAAATGTGATTAATTGGTTTCATAATCGTCTTAAAAAAGGCTTTACCTATGAACCACACATATTCTGTGCAGGAGATAGCCTAGACGAAAATTGTTTGTATGAATATGCATGTAATGAGAATTTACGTAGAGTTGGAGATTGGATTATGAAAACCATAATCCTTAGTAATCCAATGAAATTTAAAACGTTAACGACTCGTATGCGTATAGGTTCAGGACTACTTGAAAAGGTAGAAATGAAGACCGGTGGAAAAGATTTAAAATTGATTCTTTTCAACAATTTCGTCAACAACGTTTGGTCATTATATCGTCAAAAGATGGTATATGATCTTCCGTTTTATCAGGGGTAGGGTGAGAGAGATCTCCCCTACTCCACAATATGGAGTATCAGCGTATCACTCAATCTGAGATTGAGACCATAAAAGAAGCTCAAAAGGGAAATGAGCTTGCGTTTAATAAATTGTTTAACCGTTATAAGGAGTTCGTTGACAACGTACTCTTTCATTACGTGAATGATATGGATGAAGCTAAAGATCTTACAAATGTTGTATTTCTTAAGGTTCACCAGAAACTCTCGACATTCACAGATTATTCGTCTTTTGGCGGATGGCTGAGAATTATAGCTAATAGAACAGCTATAGATTATTTACGAAAGATAAAGGAGAAATCTATGGAATTAGGAGAAGATATAGGCCGACTACCTGTAGAATTAACTAGTCCTTCGGAAGAAGAAGATCTTGTCAATCTTCTTGAACATGAATTTCTTTTAAAGGAGTTTGAAAAGCTCCCTAAAAAGACACAGAAGATTTTTAATTTGTTTTACGTAGAGGATCTATCAGTTAATGAAATTAGCAAAGTGCTAAAAACTCCTACAGGCACTATAAAAGCAGCATTAAGCCGCACTCGTAGGAAAATTAAAAATAACTTAAAAGTTTAACAAAATGACTTCACTTTTATTATTGATTCTCTCAATCTTTATCGCTCTTGGTTTCGCAAGATACAATAAGAGTAACAAGTTGTTCTGGATCATTCTTGTGAGTCTCTTGCTTGGTTTTACTGGTAAGAGCATGGTCAACAGTGCCTTTGTTGGCCATAAAAGTGAAGCCAGTACAGTTAAATCTTCTACAACTCCCATGCTGGCACCAACGTGCTCACTTCAGGCTTTGGAACCCTTAGAGGGCGCTGGTACATGTGATGAGACAAAACCAGCAGGTAAGGATAAAGTTGTAGCAGATACTGTTGCTGCGCTTAACTTGGGTGAAGATGAGCATATTAAAGTGCTCACTAAACCTCCACAAGATTGGTTAAAAACGAACTTTATATTCGACACAAGTTGAATTTAAGTTAGTTGCCCAGAATTTTATTAATTAATTTTAGTATTTAACATTTAAAAACATTATCAAAATGGCTAACAAAAAGAACAAGGGCAATGTTAAGGTTGCCCAGAATAATAACAATGGTGATAACGGTGTAAACTCAGCTATTGAGGCTGCAGCTATGCTCACAACAACTGGTGGATCAAGCATGGACCGTAACCATCAGGTAGACTTGTTAAAAATGGCTCATGAGCGTTATTTCTTGGATGAAAACGCTGCAGAGCATACTGGCTTCTCACAGGGAGTCATTGACAAGTTGAACCACATTAGCGCTCTTGGCATCGCTGTATGCGTATGCAATGAGGTTAAGTATGGTACAAGTGACTTTGCGATGGCAATTCGTAAGTCTGCTCTCCCAGAGCTTACTGAAGCTTTGAAGGAGATTGGTGTAAACTTCGACGAGACAAAGCTTTTGCCTTCGAAAGACGATCCTGAAGTAGTTGATGTAACAGGTTCAGCTGTAGAGGTTTCAGAAGAGACTTCTAAGAAGCTCGAAGAGGATGCCAAGGCTCGTGCTGCAACAGCAGGTAAGGTCTTTGATCCTACAAAGATCAAGGACGAGGAAGAGCTTAAGGATGCACTGTCAGGCTTCCTGGCTATGAATCGCGACTCTAAGCTTATGGACAGCATTATGCAGTGCGTAAACTTCTATAAGGCATATCGTTCTATCGAAGCTAAGCGTGCTATTGAGTCCGCTGAGAAGACACTCAAGAACACTAAGGACAAGAAGTACAAGGAGAATGCTGAGAAGGCTCTTGCTTCTGCAAAGAATGATGCTGAACGCATCAAGAATATGAGTTTTCATGACGTGTTTCGTGAGGTTGTTAACCTTACAGGTCGTGTCGGAACTCTCACTTATGGAATTGGTGCTCACCTCTTCAATGTTACCGCTACGTCAGGATCTCCTGTATCTGCGTTCTGTGAGCTTCTTGACCATTCTACAGACAAGAACACCGGTGTATGCAAGTATACCGATAATCAGATTGCAGACGCTGTAAGATGCCTTGTTCTTATCAGTGCTGATGAGGTTCGCTCTAAGGGCAAGATTTTGCTTGAGGAAGAGAATAAGCTTCCTGAGAAGGAGCGTGTTCAGGCTCACATTGATACAGCTAACAAGAACATCGCATTTGCTGACAAGGCTACTGCAGCGGTTCTTGCAGCTCCAGGTGAGTTTGTTGAGAATCTGAAGAAGAACTTCTTGGATGGTAATAGCTTCGCTAAGAAGACTGTTATCTCTATCAAGCGTGCATACTATCGCGACGTTGCTCCAGAGATGATGGCTAAGGTTAAGTCTGATTCTATGCTGGATAACGCTACTCAGTATGCAGGTATCATCTCTAACTTGTTCCGCAATCCTTCTGATCCTCTTGCAGGTTATGCTAAGGAAAACATCAACGACTTGGCATTTAAGACCGATGAGGAGATCAAGGCTGAGGAAGAGGCTGTTGCCAAGGCTGCTAAAGAAGCAGCTGATAAGAAGGCAGCCGAGAATAAGAAGAAGGAAGCCAAGGGTAAGGCTAAGGCTCAGGTAAAAAAATAATACGACCAATTAAGAAAGCTGGTTCACAACTAGTTGGTCGCGTTAGAAAAGCCTTTGATATCCAATGGCAAAGTGAACGTAAATAATTTAACTATCAAAGTATGAAAAAATTAGTAACAACGTTGTTAGGTGCAGCATTTCTTGCGATCGGAATGAATATTGCAGATCTTAAGAATGTTCCTCTTCCAACGACAGTGCAGACAGTAGCAGCATCTACTGTACAGCAACCAATGGACCATTTGTTTGGTCAAGTGAATCGTGCTAATCCTGATACAGTCCATGATACCGTTAGGGTAGAAAAGACTGTACCTTGTAACCATAAACAGTTACCTGCAAAGGTAATTGTTAAACGCACCATAATTAAGAAGACAGATACGTCGTATGTACCACTTCTGTATATTATGGAACCTGGAGAAAAGGTCGACTCCACTAATTACGACTCTGCCGTTCGTAAGGGAGAGCTCCGTGATTATATCCAAATCGCCTCTAATGTACATAAGTAAACGTAAGAACCCTATGTACTATAATTAGGTAAGTACATATAGTAGATCCCATTAGTCTACGTACGAACATTAACTGGATCCGAGAATATGTTAACCCTGTCTTGCAGGGCGAGATTACTCAAAAGGTAGGATGAAATGTATCAAACATTGAAACAGTTTGATATAGGTAGGAGTAGCGTTGTATCAACTCCTATAATTACACAGCTGGACTTGTGAGAACCGTCTGGAGACAAGCTGGATGAGGCTGAACACACCTTAAAAAGATGTAGTGTAATTAAAAACGCATAAGTCCCAAAAAGGGCATAATGAACCGTATCGGAATTATATGTGATAATACTAAACATATACAAACGTTACACGAGATGAACTATATTGGTCCCCAGTAGGTGAACAGAATTGCATACATGGTATGGTGCATGGTGCTGGAAGAACCGAGGATATCCCAAACAATATAGAAGTATTATTAAGCCGTAGGTAGTGTTTCTAGTGTCCAAAGCTAGTATAAAGGCCGAAAAACTGCATCAATACTGTGGGGATAATACCACACAGAGTAAACTAAATGAGTTTGCTGACTATACCAAAACCTTACTGTTCGATTCAGTACAACTCCGTTTAAGGGGTGCCAGGGATGGGGTAGAAGTGTCTGATTGTGACCGCCAGGCTTTTCTTGTTTATGCGGTATATAAAAGTAAAACAAGCACAAGGGTTGGGCAGTCCCTTAATCGAAGCTCTATTGGAGCATCGTACGCGGGTGAAGATCGCGGAGAAAATCTATTCCAGTTGTATTATTAGGATGTTAGGCAATCCGAACTTACAGCCAATTTCCATGAAAATTAAATCGTTCATGAGATTATGATCGATGACTCCGTTACAGTCAAAGAAAATTGATGGAAAGCTATCCTAGAATAAGAAATAGCAAAATAGGTAGAAAGTTGATTCGAGATATATCCAGCCAGGATCATTTGACCTCCACTTTCGTCCAAAACGATCTAGACTAATAGTCTATTTGTGTTATGATATACAATATTATATAGTCTCTACAGAGTAGTAAGCTGGTATATTATATATGCGTATGTTGTATGCAAAAGATATAGATTATGAAAATTTAGAAAGTTTAAAAGATAACATGTTTAACAAAAATTGATGTCCCTTCATAGAGTAAATCTTACATTGTAAGTAAGGACTTGAGGTGAAGAAATCGAGTGCCAACCGATATGCCAACCATGCTAAAATATACTGCGCAACAGTATATGTAAACATAAAGGTTCGAAGCAATACAGAAAATTGATGGGCAGCTTATATTCTATGTTGTAAAACGACTGTGTATATTATATGTGTGTACTGTCTCTACACATGTATATTACGTTTATAAGTGGGTGACAAGATGAAATGTATGGGTTGAATTCCCAATATTCGTGCACTATAAATAGGAGGTAGTAATACCGGTACAGAAAAATTGCAAACATCAGCAAAGATGTAAAAAGCCGTAAAGTCTGTGATGGGTTTGATCCTGAGACATTCCGATAACCAACCGCTGGGTACATGCCATAAGCTGAGTACCGCAGTAAGGAGCCATTCCGATAAGTTAGGCGCTTATAAAACTTATTAGCTGAGGAAATCTGCGTTTAATCGACAACCTGTAGGAATATCTTGTAAGTATAGTAAGGGAAATACGACCGAGATTCTACATATTTTCGTGGGTTATAGGAATTCTAAGATTCTATGAGTGTTAGTTGCTATGCAAAATTTCACCAACGAAGATTAGAATAGTCAAGTTAGAAAAAACGTGAACAAAATAGCAGAAAACAGTTCAGCATTTGATTATGCAAAGAAAGCGTTCAAAGCTTTAGATGATGGGCCTGGATGATCCAGTAAATGTTAATTGCATCATACGTATGTAGTTCCCGCTGCAAGCCTATTACCCTATTGTTGTAATAGGAAGAGTGCAGCTAAGTCTATACAAAGCGTCTACAATAGTAGAACTTTCTTTAGAAACTAAGTAAGCAAAATAGTAACCGAGTATCTTCGTATCAGCGTTGCTTTATTCAATAAACAACGGCGAAGGTGTAGCCAAAATACACCATATTTATTCAATCATATCGTTAGTTAATCAATAACGATATCAAAAAGGATATGATTATGTCAGAAATTAATGTAAACATCGTGGAAACAACTATTAAGTCGAATCGTACCCCACTGAGCTTGCTCGGTGCTAAAATGTTTGGTCAGGACGTATTTACTCCTCAGACCCGTTTGTTTAACCCAGATCATGATAAGGTTTTGGAGCAGGCTAAGCAGGGCTCTAATGTAAACCTTGTCCTCAATCGTTCTCCTCGCCGTTTTGCGATCGGCTATATTACGATTGAGTCTATGGCGACAAAGCAGAATGCAATCGGTGATGTCGTTTGCCGTCTCAATGAGGGTACCGACCATCAGATTGATATTCCTCTCGGTGAGAATAGCACCAAGTTTGGTGAAACTACCGAGGAGGCAGTTCAGAACGCTCTTAAGGACAAGAACTCTAAGGCAGTGTTCTCGGATCCTAAGGACTTGAGCGGTATCCTTAATGACCTTAACCGTGGTGAGATTGCTCGTCTCGACGCAATTATTGAGCAAGCTCAGAAGGCTAAGGCACAGTGTTTGTCTGCTATCGCAGCAAACGAGAAGATTGTTGCTGACTATGAGCGTCAGAAGTCAGATTCTAAACCAGCTGATAAGATCGCATAAGATTCATGGAGGCTGTTTTAACTGAGAAGAGCGTTAAGCTTATTGCAGTAATGCTCTCAGAACCGAAGATTAAGGCAGCCGTTTATGAAAAGTTAGACCATACAGAGAAATACAAGATCTATACCATCAACGATGATGGTAGTATTACTCTTGGTTCAACTAGATTCCATTTTTGGAACAAGATAATCGGCTGCGAGCAAACCTTACCATTTGAGAGTTTTGCTCTCAAGGTATGGGATGCACTAGTGAGTCTTTCCACAGGGCTTAACCAAAAAGCTATTATGGAAGGACTATCACAAGAAATTGTGATGAAGGGAGTTAAAGATAAAAACTTTAACTGGGTCGTAGAACGACTGTATGATGTTGCGACAAAAGTATGTCAGAATTCTAGCATTGCTGATGGCGTAGGAGCGGACCCTGCGGGGTCCCGGGTGTCAGGGCCAGGGCTTAACGCTCAGCAAGAGTATCCTGATAAAATTGTTATCAATATCAACGGGCGTAAAGAAGTTTTGCAGGTTAAAGACTGCATAGGTAAACCAATGATTGAGTTGGAGTATGGAATTGTAAATGCTAAACGAGTAATGCCATAAACAGAAACATTCCTGCGGGAATGGTGTACAAACTGTGCGCAGAAGAGTACACATTCATGAATGGTATTATCGTATATTGTTTATAACAAAACACAAAAACGATATTATTAGTTTATATTAAAAGGTGTCCTTAAACGTTCTCTGCGGAGAATAGGTGATCCGCCCTGCGGGGTAGGATTACCAATGGATACCTTTTATCCTTTATTACAGTAATATGTAGTATAGGAGCTAGGTAAATGGCTGATTCAAGTAAATTGTTTAATTTTAATCAAACAGTATGAATAAGAAATCAATTAAATTGAACTCAGCAAACATTATTACAATTCGTAAGAACATTGATATTACTATCAATAAGTACTGGCGAATTATTCGAGCAGAGAATCTAATGTCTAAGAAGGCAATTGCAGCAAAGCAGGGTTCTGGCTTGGATCTCAAGAGCTTGTATAACCAGATTATGCAGCTTAGTGAGAAGCGTATTATGATTAAGGGTATTTTGGTAGCTCTTAACACAGGTACAACTACATTCTCTTATGAGGATTTTAAGAAGACAAATAACTATAGTATTTTTGCAGCATGTGAGGCAAAGGAGGCTATAGCACAGCTCAAGATGATCAAGACACTTGATCCATCAACTAAGGCAAAGAAGGGATTGAAGGCTATGCCCAAGCGAGAGGTATTCTCATCAGCCAAGATTGCACAGCTTATCCATGATCAACAACTACTAGCAAATAAGTTTGACGCTAATCTTGAGAAGTTTAACAATGAGACTTCTATCGAGATTAAGGATGCTATTGCAGATAAGTTCGAGATGGATCTAGCAGTTTAAATACTATAGGTTCGAGACAAATATAAGGGTCGCCGAAAGGAGTAAGATCGAGGCTTACACGAACCACAAATAAGGAATCCCTTGCCTTAAAAAATAACATTATTAACACATTAAATTATCAAGATTATGTCTAAAAAGAAGAATAATAAGAAGAACCTCAAGAAGGTTCAGGCTAAGATAGGAACTACACCAGTTAAGGCTGAGGCAGCTAAGAAGGAAGAGTCTAAGGCTGCTGTAAAAAATACAGAAATTGCTGCAGCAAAAGACGATGCTAAGGCAATGAAGAAGGCTGAAAAGAAAGCTCATGAAGAGGCTAAGTATGCCGCTTCTAAGGCTCGCGCAGAGGCTCGTAATGCTCGCAAAAAGAGCATCATGGATAAGTTGATCGACTCCAAGAAGACAAAGGCTTCAGGGCCTGTTAAAATCACTCTAGAGGAGCGTTTGAAGAAGCAGGAAGAGCGTCGTAATGTCGCTCAGGTTCGTCATGTCGCATCAATTACCCGTCGATGCAAGCGAATGCATCTTAATGATGCCGACACAAAGAAGGTGGTAGACATCGCAAAGAAACAGTGGGACAACGCCACTGTATACAATATAACAGTTGTGTGCGACTCCGTTCTGAAGAAGAAGGAAGAGCTTGAGAAATTGGTGAAGGATTGCGGTATTAAGTCTGCATGTATCACTAATTCTACAGCATTCTTTAAGGATGTGCCAGCAACCGTAGTAGAAAAACTGCGTGACCTTGTGGGTAACGCTACGTTCTATCAGTATCGTTCTGATAGTAAGTCTCCATTTGATGAGGCTGGTATAGACGTATCTGCAAGTAACCACAACAAGCACAAGAAGGGAGGTGATCCTCATACTATCGAGTGCTCTAAGAATGCTAGTGTTAACTTCTACAATCTCCGTAGAGCTAAGAAAAAGGCTAAGGAGACCCTTGAGAAGAACACGCACAACTTCCGTCATGGCTCTAAGGCTGAGGGACGTAAGCTTCGTCGTGGACTTAAGGTTAAGGCTAAGGCTGTAAACAAGAAACCTACACAGGTTAAGGAAGTTAAACAAAAATCAGTTAAACAGGCAGCTTAATTATAGGAGACAACGTTATGAATACCCAGAATAATCAATATTTGGATGATTGTGTTGAAGCTTATCGTGATATTAAAGAGAAGTGGCTTAAGGACTTTAACAAGTCTCACGGAACTACTTCTAAGTTTTGTAAAGAGCATGGTATCCATGGTCTTCGTAGAAAGAGATCTTGGTTCATATTGCTCAAGCGTGATTCAGTAAAGATTGAATCTCGCAAAAAAGTTGCAAAGCTTAACCGTATCGAACTCATGGAAGGATATGTTCAGCACAAGCTGCAGAAATGGGAGCGAAAGCACCCATGTCCAGTCAAGAAAGACGACTTGTTCTACTCGCAGCAGTTCCCAGTTTGGGAAGCAGAAAAGAATGCCGCAGAAGAACATATTAGAGACTTAGTTGTCGCTAAATATGACAAATTACAACTTATTGGTAGATTCTCTTCTACTGACGAGTTGTTCCACGAGCAAGAAATTGCTCAGATAAAAGACAATGGCGAAACTGCTAAGCACGGAGGAGTAAACAATCTTCCAGAAAGTAGTAAAGTCATGAAGATGGCTCGTAAGGAGACAAATAAGGTAAAGGCAAAGCGCAGTAATCTTATTTGTACAAACCTTAAAGACCATCGTAAGAAGACAGGACGAATTCTGTTACCAGGCGCAAATAAGATGCGAATGGCAGCTTAAGGCGTACCTTCTCTAAAAATCGACCAGGACACCACTGGTCACCACAGTGTGCTCCGAAAGGATATGACTGCGAGGTGCAAACCCTCACTGTGGACAATATAATAGAAATAAAACATGGCAGTGAAGAGCGCTCAGAAGACATAGAATTAAACCGTCATGTCCGCATGTTTTACGTATATTATATACGTCCGACGGGACGGGTACTATAGCTCAGTGGTCAGAGCGCCAGGCAGACGGCCTGGAGGTCATCGGTTCGAATCCGGTTGGTACAACTATGATAGTAAAGGAAAGACCAGTAGTTCTATATGACATAGAAGTTTTTCCAAACTGTTTTCATTGTACTTGTAAAGATTCAGAGAGTCATAATCTATATAAATTCGAGATATCCTGTCGTAAAAATCAACTAGAAGAACTAGTTGACTTCTTCTATACAAACAGAACTGATCATATAATGTGCGGTTACAACAACAAACATTATGATGATATAGTTATAAACTACATCATACATTTCTGTAATAGAATGAAGCGACTAGGATACTCGAGAATTTGTAGTTCTCTGTATTATCTTAGTAAAGAGATAATAAGTTCGGAAAAAACAGACAATATTGATAAGATTAAACAGTATAAGTATGCAAATTACTTCTATTCGTTTGACCTTATGTTGATGCTCTATAGCGCTAAGCAACAAAAAAGCTTAAAAGAAATCGAAATACTTTTGCATATGCCAAATGTGCAAGAGTACGAAGGTAACTTTGATATGCAGATAGAAGAATGCGATATCGATGCTATGATAGAGTATAATGTGAACGACGTAGATGCTACTGAGACTTTGCTTAATAAAGTAAAAGAAGATGTAGAACTACGTCTTGAAGTTGAAAAAGAATGGGGGTTTGATGCACTGTCAATGAGTGGTGTACGATTTGGAGAGGAAATACTCTTACGTACAGTTTTAGACGTTACCAACACAACAAAAGACGAGTTGAAAACTCGTACTCGAAAAGTCGGGAACATTCGTTTAGGTGATATTATACTCCCATTCATACAATATTCTAACCCAAAGTTGAAAGAAGTCTTATTGGATGTAAAGAATGCTACTTGTAATGCAAGTAAGTCTGATAAGAAACAAGAAAACTATGAGAAGAAGTTCGTTCTCTCAAACATTTGCTACTCTATAGGAGAAGGTGGTATACACACCATCAACGAACCTAGAGTCTACAAACCTACAGATGAACAATTTATAGGACACTCCGACGTTACGTCTATGTATCCTTCGTTAGCCATTATACACCATTGGCTTCCAGTTCACTTAGGAGAAGATTTTTGGAATGTGTACAATGCTCTATACAAGGAGCGTTTGACTGCCAAACGTAATGGAGAGTTATTAAAGTCTAAGGCATTTAAACAGGCTCTTAATGCTCTTACCGGAAAGATGCAACAAGAAAGTAGCTGGGCATATGATCCACTTAACGTATACAAGATACGTATAAATGGGCAACTTATACTACTTATGTTAGTGGATAGGCTTCTAGAATTGAGTTGTAAGATTGTACAAGTCAATACAGATGGTGTCGTCTACATTGCTGACAAATCCGCCCGCTTCGCAATAGCCGATGCAATTAAGGAAGTTGAGCAATTAACCCAGTTGACATTCGAATCCGATGATTACGAGTCGTTTTATCAGTACGACGTGAACAATTACTTTGGTATTCACAAAGGATACTCTCAATCTGGAGATCCGAGACTGATAGAAAAGAAAGGCAAGTTTATCACAGATATTGGTCTTAGCAATAGTATGACACCAGTTGTTATTTCCAAAGCTGTGATAAACTATTTTTTAAACAATGAACCGATAGACAAGTTTATTAAGAAGGATAGAGATATCCGTGATTTCTTGATGTCACAAAGCGTAAATAAGGAATCAAAAGTTGAGTATGGTGGAAAACAGATTCAACGTATTAATAGATATTACGCATCGAATAGTGGTTACTATCTTATAAGGGTCAAGGACAAAATGTACGAAAAACGTTCTGAAACAAGAATAACAGAACATGGAGTCCGAACCCTTAATAAGATGGATGCCACACCAATAGAAAACCGTCACCTGGATTACCAGTACTACATTAGCAAAGCAAAAAAGATAGCTAGTGAGTTTGTTAACCGCCAGTTGACAATCTTCGATGATTAATCGTTTATCAACGTATATAAGATGATTATTGAACTAAACACAAAACTCCTGGACATTCCAGGATTAAATTCAAATCAATTAATATTCCTAAGTTTGGTATTGGATAAGAATCAAAAAACTTATAATCAAGACGTCCGCAAAATTGTCAGCCTAATTAGCGACGAAGAAATATCAAACTTAATTTCTCAGGGACTTATTACCTCGATCGAGAGAGGTAAGTCAATTACATATCATGCAACAGATACGCTTAAGGATGTAGTCCGCCCTAAAAAGGACTATTTCGATCTGTTCTATGAAATGTACCCAATATACGTTCTACGACCAGATGGTACAAAAAACTATCTAAGAGCCAACGTTAACAAATGTAGACATTTATTTAATGTCTATGTAGGCCAAAGTGAGGCCATGGCTCAACATCTTATTCAGTGTCTTGACTTCGAAATGAAGAAAAAGACTAACGAAGGTAAACTAAGTTATATGAAGACGATGTGGAGATGGCTCGTAGACCACCAATGGGAAGAATCTGAGGAAGAAATGCAAGACAACTCTAAAATTGAGGAATCGACTTATGGAACAGAACTTATCTAATATTATACGACCAATGTCAGTTGTAGCCCAAGAGGCAATAAACTACATATCTGGTCGAAGGGAACATTCTATAACTTCTCTTAAGACTAGATGGGCTAAGTTTAATAAGCAGTGTATGGGAGGTATTGAACCTAATACCGTTTACACCATAGCTGGTATTTCAGGAAGCGGAAAGAGCTCGTTTGCAAATGAGATCTCAACTGATATTGTTGATTTGAATCCTGATGAAGAAATAGTAATTCTGATTTTCTCGTTAGAGATGGTTGGATTTAGGCAAGTTGGAAGAACGCTTTCTAGTAAGCTTAGGAAAACGACTTCGACTTTGTATAGTTCGGAAACGGACCTAGATGACGATACCTTCAGAAAAGTCATCTCAGTATCTAATCAACTAAAGGAGTATCCTATATGGTTTGTAGATAACCCTACAACTCCCAAGGAAGCAGAAGATATTATTAGGTATTTCTATAATACATATGTAAAAGGTACTAATAAACACTTTATAATAATGTATGATCATGCTCTATTGACAAAGCCTATAGGTAGTGTTATAGAGACCATGCAGGAACTCGAAAGAGTTTTTATAGGTGCTAAAAAGTATCCTATGACATCAGTGTTACAATTAGCACAGATGAATAGAAATATCGAATCACCAGAAAGAATAAACAATTTTTTGTCGCATTATCCTATGAGAAGCGACATTTCATCTGCTGACGCTTTATTTCAAGCTAGCGATTATGTTATAGTTATTCATAGGCCTGAAATTCTTGGAATACAAGAATACGGCCCGAGCCATTTACCTACTCAGAACAAGGTGTATTTACACATCTTGAAGAATCGAGACGCGGGAAAGCCCTGCATACTTGAATTCCAGAATGACTTAGCATATAACAACTTGATAGAAAGTTAAGCAATTAAAATTTAGGCTGAATTATGACAACATACGATATTAAGTTTACTGACAACAACATTAAGAACACTAACAATGGTAACATTTATTCTCAGATTCTCGATGATATTATTCTTTCTACTGTAAAGAAGAACAACTCTTATTTGTTTAACACAAAGAAGGAGGACGATCTGATTGATGCCATGTTCGACGAGTTGAATCATACTTATATCTACAAGCCTCTGAAGGGCGACACTTTGTTCGCAAAGGCTTGTGATATTCTTGCTAACTATGGCAAGAAGAAGAATACTATGAAGGGTATCAAGCTCGGTAAGATTTACCGTCTTGAGAATGGTCTCCCTATCATTTTCTACAATGATGAGATCCAGATTGGTACCGACATTTACAGCTATTCTGACTTTAGTGATTACGACTTTATCTCTTCACTTAGTCCAGAGATTAAGAAGACAATCATTAATATTAACATTAAGCTTTAATTAAAACTTTTAGTATCATTGTATCATGAGTTTAACATTACCTACTAGTAAAATTCCTGCAGTTTCTGAAAATCCTAGATATCTTATACTCTATGGTCTTCCAAAGGCTGGTAAGACATCTTGTCTTGCACAGCTGGATAATAACCTTATCATAGACCTTGAGGGAGGCTCTGTCTTCGTTGATGCTATGGCCATCCAGTGTCGTACGATTAACGATTTAGGAGAAGCAGCAAGTGCCATTCGTGCCAAGAATAAAGAAGTAGGTCATAATTTCTATAAGCATATCACTATCGACAATGCTACACGACTTGAGGATATTTGTATGAGCTATGCTTGTACACTCTATCGCCAAACTCCGATGGGTAAGAAATGGGACGGTACAGACGTAACAACTTTACCTAATGGTGCAGGCTATAAGTATCTTAGAGACGCAGTAAAGAAGGTAGTTGATATGTTCCGAGATTTGTGTGACGAATTTATTCTTGTAGGTCACGTTAAAGATACCGTAACTGAAAAGGACGGTGTCGAAGTTTCTGCAAAAGAGCTCGACTTAGTTGGTAAACTGAGTAAAATTGTGTGTGGATTAGCTGATGCGGTCGGTTATGTATATCGCAAAGGAAATGAAACACATATATCCTTCAAAGGTGGTACATCTGATACCATTATGGAGGCTCGTGCAAGACATATAGCCGGAAAGGATATTGTCATCGCAGAAGGTAATGAAGATGGGACACTTACAACACATTGGGATAGAATATTTAAGTAAATTGATGTATCGGTTTATTCGATCAACAGCATATTATGCTGAGAATAAATTAGATATGTTAGCATTACGTATATTAAAATAATAGAGATTATGTTTAGTACAAAGACAGCCGCAATTAACAACGAAGAATTTAGTAATAGTAGTTATATGCCAGTAGGCATTAATCAGAACATCACTCTTAAAGAGGTAAACTGCAACAAGTCTCCTCAGGGCCTCGATTTCCTCGAGATCATATTTGAGAATGAGGATGGTCAAACAGCTACTATGACAGAGTGGAAGAATACAAAGGGAATGTATATTAAGACAGACGAAGACCTGCAGAAGCGTGATAACGCTCAGTTTGGACGAGTTTGTCAGATTCTTGATTGTTTTTATCCACAGAGACCAGATGCAGAGCTTTCTACATTCAAGGAGATGATCGACTGGACAAAGCAGATGCTTGACCCTATGATCGCTACCAAGAAGAAGCTCCGTTTGAAGGTTATTTACGACAAGAAGGGTTATACTCAGGTAAGTAAGCTCGGAATCTTCGTTGAAGACATGTCTAATACAAATTCGCAGATTAAGCTCTTTAAGAACGATCTTATGGAGCGTCCAGTTGTTGCCGATAAGGAAAACAACGATCCGCTTAACGTACCACCAACCGTTACTCCGGAAACTGCGGATGCAGCAGGCGCATCTGACCTTCCCTTTTAAGGAATTTACGCCTGAAGAAATAGAAATACTACTTGACTGTATGAAATCCGGTAGATGGTTTTTATATCGCCTACATAGCAGGAGTGCCAAACTATACAACAAGTGGTTATACCCAGGGAGGTAATACTGCCATGAAAGGGTATTGGTGGAGCTAGGTAATTCAGTTACCCTTTGGAGGTGAAATGCCTCCAATAAGGCTCGCAGGGTGTCGTGAGACACAAGCATGGACGTATGCGAAAACAGATCCAAATTGACGTTTTTAATCAGTGCATTTTTGTTATATAGACAAAAGTCCAGTAGGGTTCGAATCCCTACAGAGCCACAATTTCATTGGTACAAATATATGCAGAAAACTCCGGTCCGTGAGGATAGGTGCATATTCTTTTTGGACCTCAGTTTTCCTGAGGAGCCAGATCTCATGAGTGAACCATACTTAAGTTGGATCTGGGATGTACGAATGAAGTCCCCGACCTGGATAAGTCCGTAAACTATCTGTTCGTCGCGACCTGAGCATGTCATTAAACTGCTCATTTTTTAGGGTTGTTAATTCAATGGTAGAATAGATAAGGGAATATTCATAAAACAAGGCGCCTTATAATAGCGGTTCGATTCCGCTACAATCCACTAACTTATAAGTTATGTATAGTACTAGAACAGCAATTACTATGTCCTTGAAAGACATCTTGGACAAAGTAAATGATTTAGACATCTATACGTATTGTATTGGACTATTTAAAGTTGGAAAGCTTATGAATAGTCCTTTAAGGTCTGGAGATAAGAATCCTTCATTTGGAATATTTCATTCTAAAACAGGAGGATTATTGTGGAAAGATCTTGGAACCGGAGAGTATGGAAATGCTCTAAAGTTCCTAAAAAAATACAAAGGTATAACGACTAGAGAAGAACTTGAACGAGAATTATTGAGAATCGTACGCAGAATAAATCCTAATGAAACTATAAGGACAAATACGTACGATAAACCGAAAGGAGATACCGATATCGGAATAGTTCGACAGCCGTTTACCAATGTAGACAAACAATACTGGAAACAGTTTGGAATACATATTGATACCTTAAAAAAGTTCAATGTATTCAGCATTAAATACTTTCTTTGTAATAGTATCGTCCGAAGTATCTACAAAGAAAATAGTCCTATGTATGCATATAAAGTGTATGATAAGTTTAAGATTTATCGTCCACTTGCTTCCAAGTTTACAAAATGGCGTACCAATCTGACGAATCGGCACGTACAGGGATTATCTGAATTGCCTAAGGAAGGAGGCGATCTACTCATAATAACAAAATCACTGAAAGATGTGATGTGTTGCTACGAGATGGGTTTTAATGCAATAGCTGCTGCTAGTGAAACTGTATTTATACCTGAAGATATACTTAGATCTCTACGTTCTAAATGGAAACATATAGTTATACTGTATGATAGAGATCAAACAGGTATGCTTAAGGCTAGACAATATAGTAAGCAATACAAAATAGATGCTTTTTTCATTAATAAAAAATTTAAAGCCAAAGATCTATCAGATGCTGTTCGTGACAACGGATTTAGCACCATGAAAGACTGGTTAACAAAAACGTTACAGAAATATGATTGATGTAGTAATAGGATGCCTGCTTGGTATGCTGGGAGGTGCAGTAGCGTCTCCTCTATTGCATAAATGGCTTACAAAAAAGCTGACTAAGAAAATTCATCTTGACAAAGGTGGATTTATGCGTATTTATCTTCCAAACAAATTGCAGATGACTATCTGGGATAGTTATAGTGACGATGGATGTATATGCGCATGTGTCCATCATGTAGGTGAACAAAAAGTAACTGACGGCGAAATTGTCTATTTTAATAGAACTTCTGTATCCAAAATAAGGGGAAAGAATTTTTATTATGATAGGCAAAAAATCTAAAAGTAGGGTACGAAATGCGACAAAAGTCGATAAGTATGGTCTCCATTTTAGGAGTAAACTCGAATGCTATACTTATGAAGCTTTTATGAAAGCTGGAATACCAGTTAAATATGAGCCAAAGCATTTCGTATTACTTGACAAATTCGAGTATTTAGGTGAAAAAATAAGGCCTTTAACATATCTACCTGACTTCATAGGAAATGGGTTTGTAGTAGAATGTAAAGGCCTTATGGGAGATTCGTTCCCTCTTAGATGGAAATTGTTTAAGCATTATCTTAAACGACATCGAAGTAAAATGAAATGTTATCTCGTGCGTAACCATAAACAGGTAGACGAGATGATAGAAGAGATAAAAACCAATATTTGAGTATTATAATATCAGTAAATATGGAAAAGAAATTTTTGAAAGTAGGTAAGAGCGTAAACTTTAAGTTTAACACAGAAGGTCTTGAGTGTGATTTGACTCCAGGAATGGTTTATAATATTATTGTAGATCGTTTTACGGATGCCATAACACTTGAAGAGTCTGGTAAATTATCTTTACCTTCTAAGGTATATTGTACACAACGTGACGAGCGTTTCATGGACAAAGTTGTTAATAGTTACAATCTGTCTGAAGGCGGATTTACTGGTGTAATGCTTGCAGGATTGAAAGGATCAGGAAAGACAGTAATGGCTAAGATGATTGCCAATAAGAGCGGTCTTCCAATTGTGAATATAGATAAAAATATACGTCCACATATCCTTCGAAATCTTGTAGAGAAGTTCGGTGACACAAGTGTTTGCTTCTTATTTGACGAGCTTGACAAAGTACTTGCAGATTACGATGATTCTTTCTTGTTACAGGTATTGGATGGTTCTGATACCAAGGGTAAGCATATGATTTTGTTTACCTGTAACGATGACAGTGAGATATCGGAATATCTGATAGATCGTTGTTCTCGTATTCGTTATTGGCGTGAGTTTGACGAGATGTCTCCATCTCTTATAATGGAGGTATTGAACGATAAGCTTAACGACAAGAAGGAAGTGAAGTCTTTAACTGACTTTATTAAGGATAACTTCGAGGTATGTAGTTTTGATAACATTATGTCTTTCGTAAAGGAAGCTAACAATTATCCTACTACGACATTCGAAGAGTTGTTTGAGGATATGAACCTTTCTTCAAAAGGTGCCATAAAGCCTCATGCTCGTTCTTTTAAAGCCAATTGTCTGAAGAATGTTAAGAAGAAAGCAGCTTCAGATGACATTTGTTGTGATTGTTGTTGTGCAGGATGCTAATGATTACACCAGAGTACAAAATACCGGAATACGACATTCCATACTACGAAGACGGATCGCGCATCAGTAACAGCGCGATAGGCTGGTTCTTGAATAAAGGGCCGGCCTATTTTCGTAATATGCTGGATGGTAAAGAGAAAGGCTTAGATTTGCCACAATTGCGTAAAGGAACCATGATACATGAGTTCCTACTTCAGCCAGATCAATTCTGGAATGATTACGTTCTGTTCGATGGCGACAAGCCTAAAAGTGCACAAGCACAAAAGTTCTGTGAAAACTTAATAAATACCGTTGAAATAGAGCTAAATAAACAACTCTCAGAGGCTTATCGCAAGTCTTATAGTATAGTTGGAAAGAGTGAAGATAAAATCCTCTCAGAAGCGCTTAAAATAAGCGTAGAGTATAAGGATTATATCGAAGCTATTAAATCTAAGAAAATACTTATATCTCAGTACGACTTAGATCAGCTTATGAAGATTCAGCATAATGTTGGAGAGCATAAGTTAGCAAGGCAACTAATACGAAGAGCTGGTGAGCATGGTAGTATACACGTATACCATGAGTTCCAGATAAACTGGGATTATTGGGTTATAGATGAACTGAATCATGGAGCTTATACTTCTATCGCATGTAAATCATTGCTTGATAGTTGTACATTTAACTTTGACACAAAGACGTGTACAATTATGGATATCAAAACTACAGCTAAATTATGGCACTTTGAAGACAGTATGAAAGAATTTGATTACTGTAGGCAATTGTGTTTTTATCAGAAAGCAGTATATTGGTATCTGGCTAATGTATTAGAATTAAGCAATGATGAAATCGATAAATGGGGATTTGAATTCTATATCATAGCTATCGATACAACAGGTAGCAATGAAATAAGGGTATTCAGATTATCTGCGTTTCAAGTTACTTCTAGAGACGTAGCGATACATGATTTTATGATCGCGTATTTATGGCATTTGGGAACAGAAAGTTGGGACCATAGCTATGATTACTATATTGGAGACGGTAGCGAAACCTTAAACCTATGACAGATTTCGACAAAGTAGTAATTCCACTACTTGATGAAGATATACTGCCATCAGATATTGATGAGCAGTTCGTTGGATGTTTTACAGAGGATCTGGATCATCCAACAGATATGCCTATAATTTATATGTTATTCAAGTGTGATAAAGTTACACAAAATTCTATCAATCGTATCAATCGTATTGAAAAGTGCAAGAACTTGCATACGACTAGATACAAAATGATTGATAGTACAAATTGTGTAGCTTATGGATTTATTCTAACGGGAAAACGGAAAAGTCTTATTACAGGTAACTGTGATTTAGACTTGAAAGATTGCTTGAAAATAGCATCTTTTTGGGGCTATAATGATAATATCATAAACGTGATTAATCATATGCCCTGTGTATTAATGGTGAATAAAGAAATGCCGTTGGAAGATTTCCAATATACAATTGATGACATATTTACAGGCAAAACAAAAGGGGAAGGATTGCAATTGAGCAGTCCCTCCCCTTATTTTTTTTTCAAAAGAGTCGTCGATAATTCGGTGAATTTCAGATAGAGTCATTATGGCTAAAAACTTCCACCAGAATCAAATGATCCTCCTCCAAAATCCTGTCCAGCGTCAAACGATCCTCCTCCAAAAGAATCGTCATCATTATTATAATCGTCAGGCATTACAGGCTCACCAGAATAGCTTCCTGTAGAATCGTTTCCAAACAAATGCAAATACCAGTATTTGTTTCTGTAGTAGTTCTGTTTAGCTCTCAATGTATTGTAGTTAGCATCTTCGTATAAATTGCTAAATGGAACCATCTTCATGGCGTCTCTAAACCATCTGCTAGACCCTTTATACGCGCCAGACTTTACAGTGTCCGTAGGATTATGACCAGTAAGACCCATTGCGTCAAGCATGTAAGTAAATCCTGTACCAAAATCGTTCCATACAGACTACAGCGTTGTAATAGATCCTACGAAGTCAGCAACAGTTGTTGGATCAAGGTTTGTTCCTCTAGCCTCTGCAAGACGTAGTGATATCAAGTATAGATATTGTATCCACCACGACTTATCATCGTCAGCTTTCATCTTTAAGAATATAGAAGCCAATGTAGCAGCTGCACATAAAGCTATATCAGCAGATACAGCTTTAACACCTTCGATTTCAAGCTATGTTATTCCTTTTAGTTTTTCTCTCTTTTCGTCATACTCCTATTTCTTTGTCTAATCTTTAGACAGCAATGAGCGTAATCCGTAAACCCAATTAGTTATGTATCTCCTAAACAAATTAGCTATAGATGTATAATGGCCTCTTTCGATTTCTCCGGTTTCATAGTTATAATATCCATAGCTCTTAGCTTCTTCTGTTGTCTTAGGATTCTTTACAGGTATTCCATTTTCATCTAACTCCTTTACAATATAATCGTTTGCATTCTGCATCCTTTCGTATACATTTCCAACAATAAAGTTACGCATCATAAACATCATTGCAGTATACAAATTCTATCTAGCTTTAGATACTTCTGTTGCCGGCATAACACCATTATAAAAAGCAGTTCTTTGAGCAATCTTGTTCTTTACATTCTTTGCTACTTTGTTGTTCAGATATTTTGTAAACGCATTATTTACTGTAGGTAAGTAATCTCCTGGCTGCCAATCGTATGCATCGTATAACGTTGTGTGCAAGTCAGAATATACGGCCTTTGCCTGCTTTCTTGAATAACCTGCATCTGTAAATGCTTTTATAAGTTGATTACGAGTATAGAATCCAGGCTTAACTCCAGCATATGATGTATCTTCAAAAAGTCTAGTGTGATGATAGAATGACATCATTACTATAGAGTTATTCATATAGTCGCCGAGCGTATAACCTCCCATCATAAGATATTTAAGACAAAATCTTCTGAACCAACCCTTGTGTAATCCTTCAAATATTTCTGAGTTATTCTTGCTTATTTGATTCATCTGCATTAGAGCTCCTTCTTTAGTTGTTGGCTAAGATTTTCCTAATCCTCTGAAATTATTCATAATAGTTTTTGGATTAAGCAATTTGCCTAAAGCCCACCTAAAATCTTTCGTAGTAAGATATTTTCCTACAAGAGAATCTTTAAATATCTGTAAGTTTGCATCTAATGCACCAACAGTCATAGAAGCTGTGTTAAGACCAAGCATATGGATAGAACCGTATCTTTTTGCTCTAGATATTAAAGCTCTTGCAGTATCGCTCTTCTCGTTGTTTTTAGTAAGACCTGATACTACATTTTTACCATAGAACTATGTTTCAAGAAGTGTGTTTATAGCTTCTTCGCTTCTCTAGCTACTATATTTGTCCATCTTTCTAAAATGCTTATACACATCTCCAGATCTAGAACTCTTATACTTATCTTCTCTGTATTCTGGATTAAGCTGTTTTTGTATAGCAAGAATTTCAGGCAGCAATTCCATTTTACCTTCATAATTCTTAGCCATATCTACAAACTGTATAACATTGCTACAGATAGATGAACTTATGTATTCTGGATTATCTAATCGCTTGACGAATCTAATAGGAACGGTACTTTCGTCTTCTCCGCTAGGAGTAACTCTTTGTTTTACACCCTTTACTTCAACATCTGTATCACTAGGCATTATACTTACCATAGATTTACAAATATATCCAAACGTATCTTTAGCTGAATTAGGACCTTTGACTACTCTTGATAAGAGCATAGCTGTAGTACCCTCTATCTAAGGAAGCGCATTATTGTAGCCAGACTTGATAGCTGGTATTTTCTCATACATCTACTTCATCGTACTAGTAAGCATGTCGTAAAGCGCTCTGATATCTGAGTTCTAATTTATCTCCTAGTCAAAGTATTTATCCTTATATTTATCAGTAAGCTAATATCCTGGTTCTTTTCTCTAAAAATCATACCTATCGTCATAAATTTTATCTGGAGTAGCATTACTTCTCTTAGAGAATCTTCCTGTAGGTTTTAATATAATAGAATTATATGTATAACCATTATAAACAAACGTACTGCTCTTTGGTGTTATTTCATAGAAACAATCAAGAGGCTATGGGCCTTTCTTGGTAGTCTTAAAGAAGAATCTATTGTCAATAAGATATCTTAAATCAGTATCAGAAAACGTTGTTATATCTTGACCAAAGAATTGATTAAGCTCTCCATTCTTTGCTCTATCAAGATATTTGTCTCTGAAAAAATCTAGTTTACTCTTGTTTAAGCCAGGCTGCATAGCAAGTTTGTAAGTAAAGTACTTTCTAAAATCAGACTTTGTTCCATTTTTGCCAGAATCCTCTATATCTTGTTCGATCTGCTGCGCATTAGCAAAGAACGCTTCTGAGTCGTGTGGTAATCTAGAGAAGTCTTTAGATATACTTCTATTATCTTTTGTCAAAGTAAGAAGACCACTCTACAGATACTTTAATATTGGATCATTATACTAAGACTATCCAACATTTGCAAGCTTGTACAACAAAGGATTTATGGCTACAGTAGAATTAAGCCTTATAAACTAATCTCTTTTTACAGGATCTGTAATTGCATTAAGCTCTTGTATAAAAGCTGCATTATCCTAATCGTAATCGGTCTAGTCTGATACCCATTGGTTGAATGATCTTAACTCTATAGCCATTCTGTACTTATCATCCTCCTTCTTTTCTCCATTAGGATAGAATGGATTAGACAACTACTCAGCCTCATCTTTTGCCAATAAATAAGCTTTCTGCTACTCTGGAGACAAGTCTTCATAATGCACTGTTCCGTCTTTTCTTGTAGCCTATTTTGCATAATATCTAAGATCTTCGTCTATTCTTTGTTTTTCTTTTATAGTATCTGGCGATAAGCCGTGACCATGAGGATTAGCTGGTATAGGGTCGCTATCTGTTTTAGGCTGATATATAGGAGTAGAACGCATCTCCTTGTAGTATTTTCTTGTATACTATTTTATTCTTCTACCATCGTCAAATGCGTCCATCTCATCAAGGTAATCGTAATATTTTGGTCTCTGCCACCCAGATGGAGTGTACTTCCATTTTTCCTAGTATACGCTACAACCTGTCTATTTGTCAATAAGCTCACCAGTGTCTTCGTCCTGCTCGTATCCATACTTTTCCATCAATCGCTATTGCTCTTCACGACGGTCCTGTTCATACTATCCTTGATTGTACTCGGTTCTAAAATTACCTGTAGCCTTACCATCTTTATTAAATTCCATCAAAACCATCTCTGGATTTCCTGGAACAAGCTTACTCATAGCCTTCCAAGCATTACGTCTAAGCGCATCTATTTGGTGTCCAATATTGTTTACAAATACCTATCTATCATAATCGATATCGTTAACCTTATTGTACAATATTCTAAGTATAGGAGAACTAGATCTTCCATACATTCCTGCCCACATCTCAAGCCAGTTGATATCTCCGTACATAGCTTGTCTGAGAAGCCAATCTTCAGCAACAATCTTGGCGTTTTCTATATTACCAAGACCCATATTATCATCTATGTATTGATCTACAATACCAGTTGTAAGTGCATGTAATGCATTTCTATATAGTACAGAAATGTCCTGCATAGACGCATTTATTTGATCTATATGAGTCTTTAATATAGCAGGGAAGTTACCAAACACCTTAGCTGAGTTTATTTGATTCAGCACCTCTTTAAAGAAGCCTATGGAGTTCTTATCTATATCTATGAGCTATTGGGCTGTGATACCTTTAAAGTTATTCTTTCTTGCATTCTCCAAGAACTTGTATATAGAACCATCTGTTATATTTCCGTTTTGGTCCATATAACCAATTCTATCTACAACATAGTTTACGAATGTACAGATAGCGTCATCATCAGATTGTCTCTACATTTTCTGCATAGTCTAGAATAACTTATCCTGTATCTTTATCTATGATGGCGTTTTCGAAACAATGTGGTCGTATGTATCAAACAGATCCTACAGTCTTTGTATAGCCTCGTCTTTACTAAGTGTATTATCCGCCATAAGCTAGAACTTGGTTTTGTTTTCAAGTCTCACCTTGTTAAATTCTGCTGACACCTTAACCTGGTTAATATCTATGTTAAGCAAGAATGACTATGCTAGATACTCGTGCAGCATCTCTTTGTTGGAGTCATCTATAATAAGGTCCTTAAATGCATCTCTAACCTATGTATTAAACTACTCCCATACATCAGCTGCCTTTGTACGCTCGGCAATATCATTAGCTTTACCAACAAGTATATCTACAAGCTTTTCCTCTGCTTCTGTTATATTTTTTATCTTGTACTGACTCATAATGTCAGATAGAGCCTTTTGTACCATCTATGAGTTCTAAAACATATCAAGATAATGATGACAAATCTCATGAGACTCAGTATTAAGCTTTGCGGAGCTTCTTCCGAATGCCACTTTAATCACGTTGCCTATAGCGCTAAGCTTGTTAGATATGTACTAGCCAGAAGCTTTTGCGATATCTTTTAATGATGTGCCACGTATATAGTCTACGAACTGTATCTATAAATCTTTAGAAGATAAGAGTACGTTACCTTCCTTATCTACAGATTTTGTAAGACCAAATGATTTTTCCAATCTATCTGCTAGAGTAGTATGCAAACGTTCATATTCTGCCTAATTCCAGGCCTCTGTAGCCTCTCTAGGAGTCTTGCCTTTCTACTACTAAGCAAGGATAAAATTATCCTTTCTAGAGCCATAATTTTGAGCCATAGAGCTAAATGATTTAGCGTCAAACTATAATGCTCCATTATAGTTGTCTAAGTCATCTATTGTAGGCTCTACTCTATCTTGCGTCCAGTCGTAATGATCTTCTATAAACTTTGACGTAAATATAGTAGCCTTCTCCAATATGGCCTTTTCTTTACTACCTCCATTACGCTGTAATAAATCCTTATACAGTGCGGAGTCTTTACCATTTAAATCCTTATCTAAAGGATATCCGTTGTTCTATGATAAGGCATAATAGGCAGCCTCTCGGCTACCTAAAATACCCTCATATTCATTTAACAACGCTTCGTTTTCTTTATTTCTTAACAAACACGTCATAATAATTATTTATTACAGTCGTCCTATCTTCTCTTTCCGAGTTCTTTAAGATCGCCTTTTATTTCTTGCTCATTCTTTACCTTATAGTCGTTTTTAGAGAACGTCTTCTAGTATACAGCCTTTATAGCATTAGCAGCCTTTAGAGCTTTATCGTATCCTACATAACCTTCTCTATCAACCCACTATCCGTTTTTATTAACTTTATAATTCTATATATTTCTGGTTCCAACTCCAGCAAAAGACTTTGTTAATACAGGTGTATCTTCTACTTCGAATTTACCTGTAGATTGATTGTACTAATACCAGCTTTCTGTGTTCAAGTCATATACATGTACAGGTTTGCCCTATTTAATACCAACTTGTACCGCCATATTTGTACCGCCTTCTACAGCTTTCTGTGAGCTAGTTATATTAGCTATAGCAAATACGCCGTCAGACTTATCTACCTGATAAAAATCCCTTGCAAGTAATTCTCCAGCAAGCGTATAAGGAAGTTCTCTTCCTGTCAGCTGTTTAATCTGTTCTCTTGCGTAGTTAGATTGTTCATGAGTAATTGAGAAAGGTTTAACATTTCCGTCCCTAAGGGTTTTAGACATATTCTAATTATCTATAGGTCTAAAATGATTTATCTTTGTCAAACCGAACAGTCTACCAATAACATCCCAATACGTATCACCACCATAAGCTCCACCAGAGTTCATCGTGTAATCCTGCGGATTATTATTCTGCTTATTCTACAAAGTACTCTGGCCTTTTTCTTTAGCAAAGACTATCACGTTTGGATTCTTTACAACATATTCAGTGTTGTCAGACCACATCGTACCACTATCAAGTACTATTACGTCAGCTGTAGAATTCTTTCCATTCTTAGCATAATCTCGAATATCTTTGTAGTGTTCTACTTTCGCTGTAGAAAGAATATGGAACTTACTAACTTTAGCGTAATCGCCAGTATAGTGCCTATTGATTCTATTTCCTTCTGGATGTTCTGCTGTAGGTGGCTCTGGAGATTTATCTGTTCTACTCTTAGCATAATCGGTTGCCTCTTCTTTACTTGACGTAAAGTATAATGCGCCTTTAAGAGTATCGTCATAATCTACCGCGGTTTTACCTACGGTTTCATTAAGTGTTTTAGCTTCTCTATCTTCTGTTAAAGCGTATCCCCTATATATAGTTAAAGGTGTCTTACCATCCTCAGAATAAAAATTATTAGCATTTTCATCAGTTCTAGTAAATGCGTTGTCCTTCAACGTGCCATCTTCATTGTAGTAATTAAGCATCTTATCACTATTATGATGTGCGTAACAATACATACAACTAGATGCGCAATTACTATTATATCTAAGGATGTCAACTTTTCCTCCGTAACATGTACAAAGCTATCTCTGTCTATTATTTGCTTCGGCCTTATCTTCTATATGAGTTCCAAGAATATTATTTATCTACTATACTGACAAACATCCTTGTTTGCTTATGCCTGGTATAACACCTGGTTCTGCACACGTAGATAATTTGACTCCATATTTATTTGCTATCTTAAGCATTTCTTCGGATATTCTTTTAACTTTTTCTGGGCTTGCATTAGGTTTAAATTCCCCATTAGCAAGTTTTTCGTACCCGTTCTTTTCATAGTCGTATCCTAAATTCTTCATAAAGATGGATGTTGTACGGTAATAATCCATTACAGAGAATTTAACGTTCTTTATACCAAGTTCGGATGCTCTTTTAATAAGCGATTCTACATCTTTAATCTATGTTACACCGGGAACTATTGGATCGATTCTAAGTGTAACCATTTTTGGATCAAGACCTTGTTTAATAAACTTACCAACACGTTCAATCATATCTTGCCATTTCATTACACCAGGCTCCCACTTTGTACCGCCAAGAGTAGTTATACTGAAATGTATAATCTTAGGCTTTTGTATGCTAAGTATTCTTCTCATTGGAAGTCCATCGTGCTTTGTAATAATATACATCGCATCCATATCGTTGGCAGTAAGAGTGTTGCCACGATAATCTTGAACAGTTGTTTTCCCGCTAAAGAAATCTTCAAGCTATTTAGCAAAGAATGCAGGGTCTGTCTTTTCTGACGCAACAGCTATTCTAGGATGTGTATCACTACCAGTAAACGGATGTAAAGCAAGAATCTCTTCGTTTGTAAGAATAGTATTAGGAGAACTTATTGTCTTCTAAGCCTATTCGTAAGAAACATTATGAGTATCCTTATGATCAGTACTAACATATTTGGCTAAATCTGCAGTTTTATCATACAGGTATTTAAACAACACAGGAGTACGTGCTTCTGTAATCTGCGAAATTTTACCATTAGACAAACCTGTAGATGGGAGATAAATTTTCCTATACTTACCTGTATCCCATTCATCTTTAATAGCCTAAAACTCTGCGTCTATAGTCTTCTTAAAATCCTATATATTAGAATCGTTCCAATTACCATTATCTATTACTCCGTTAGACGTATTAGATTGATTTCTTGTAGACACTAATAACATATTACTTAAACCGGTGTCCTAGTAATCTGTATTTGTTACGTATAACACATCTGGGTTGTCATTAACTTCCTATCTGGTCCAATTTCCTGGATGATATTCAATCTTTCTCTCAGCCTGTTTAGGTAAAGAAGGATTCTCTATATCTCCTGTATAAGGATTAGATACCGGCACACTAGATATAACAATAGCAGTCTTTCTAGGTCTTGTTAAAGCAGTATAGATAAGCTCAGATTTCTCTTGATTAGAAGTAGCCGTTGTGCCCATTATATCCTTCTCATCTACAACCACAATATCGTATGTAGAACCCTAAGATTTATGAGCTGTAATAGCGTAACCGAAATCAACATCAGCATATCGTCCTTTGTATTCCCAGAAATCACTCCAAGCCTATTTCTTCAATGCTCTATTGGTCTATCTCTTAGCTCGAGAAGCCAATTCCTATAATTTCTGATTATATAATCCAATATCATTTCTAGACACAACCTGTATAACACAATCTTTTTGCTCATTACCAGTTCTCGTATATGCTGTACCATTTGTCTCAAGATACAATGTATGAACTCCAAATTCATCAACATCTGTATCCTAAATACTCTTTATCTGTATTTCTGAAGAGTTTTCCATTGTAGCATTGACATCTGGTAGATCGTACGGAGAATTCAAGATAAGCATATCTCCCTTTGAATAATCAGAATCCTTACCAAATAAAGCTTCATGAATCTTCTGATTTAATTCAGTCTTCTCGTTTACATGATATGTTACAATCTTTACGTGATTAGTAAGACCTTTTTCAACAGCGTTCTTTACAGCCTTGATTACAGAGTTTAAAACTTCAGCTTCACTATTAGAAAATAATAAAGACCCCTTATCTGTGATCTAGTTATTTCTAACAATGTGTTGTGTAGGATTAAGTTCTGGATTTTCTTTCTAAGAATTCTCCCAGAAATAATCAGCATATGGTAATATTGGATTAGCCTCACCCTGTCTCACTCTAGTGATAAGTTTAGACTTATGCTTACTATTAAATATGTCGGACTTTTTGTTTAAGAGATCCTTATGAGTTCTATAGAATTCACTTTGTTCATCTCTGATTGGCTGTATCTGACCTATATCTCCCAAGAACAACATCTTGAATGGTCTAGAAAGACTAGAGTTTATGTCGATAATCTTTTTAAGAACGTCTTCTGTTATCATTGACGCCTCATCTATAACAAGCAATGCTGGAGGATTGTCCAACAACGGAATTTTTAGACCTACCTGGAATTTGGTTGTCTATGTATCATTGTCGTTAATACCCTTCATTCCTAGCAAACCTGCTATACTGAAGAACTTCTTTCCTCTTGTATCGTCTCCAAAACTATTCTTTATTACACCTTTGGCTTTATGAGATACTGCTGCTACGTATATCTACTCGTCTTCGAATTCTTTAAGAATCTCTTTAGCTATAGTAGTCTTACCTGTACCAGCCTTACCTTCAATAACATAATACTATGTAGGATCTGTGTTAGTCTTTAAGAATGATACTGCATTTACTATAGCACTTTGCTATTCTTTGTTGTAAGTAATTCCTCCAGACTTACCAGTTGACCTAACAGTGGTAACATCAGTATTCTTTACAGGAGATTCTGTCTTTGTTTCTTCTGGTTCAAGTTTCTTCGCATCAATATAGAACTTCTATTTTACCTATTCAATAAGCTTTGCATACTGCGCATCATTCTCTTGATAGCCAATATAGTTCATACCGAATTCAAAGTCACTATTACCAAATTCAAATATATCATTTCCCTTAAAGTGTAATCCTCTCTTCTTGCATAATGCGTAAATAGGCACTTCAGTTAAACTTGTATTACCTGTATCCTTGTCTTTTATTCCATCAAATTTGCTTACACCAACCAATCTATAAAGTGATCTGTTAGAGTTGTTATTGTCTTTTGTTGCAAGCTCATCTTTTACAGTAATATATCTAGGATACTAACCATTATCAAGCCTATTTATTGTTGTAACCCACTCGCCCTTTCCATTCTATGTATATCCACATAAAGCGAAAGGCTTCATTAACTATGGATCGTATATACCAGAGTCTGTAAAGTTTCTTTGGTTTTTACGTATATAATCATATTGTGGTACAAAGTCTGTATCATTCCAATTATTTCTAAGTATATCGTCTATAATAGCGTTTCTAACATCACTTTCTAGATTTGTGTTAAACTTATTTAACCAGAATTCTACATGTCCAACGAATCCACTTTTAATCTTCCATGAATTAGGAACATATTTGAAGAATCTGTTAAAACCAGATTTCTCACCAGATGTTAACCATGCATAAACTACAAGGTCTCTAGCAAAGTCCTTCAACTCCTAATCGTCTGGATAGTCAAGCAGCTCATCCCATGCATCAGTTAAATCATCTTGGTTAAATGATGACTCAGATATGCTATGGAACGTACTGACAAACTTAGGTGCAGGATAAATTTGTCCATTATTACCAATAGTGGTTTCATCTTTTACTTGATCAGATTCAACTAAAGATGTAAGAAGCTTATTATTTCTTAAGTAGAACAGCTTATCATCAGGGTTGTTAATCCTACGCTTTATATTAGCAAGTCTGTCAGCTATTGTATTATTACCAAAAAACAATTTATTAACATCTATATCTGCATCTTTTGCATAAGCTCTAATAAATAGAGATTTGATACACTAAGAAATGTTCCTATCAAGTTTATTTGCTATATCTTCTGTCTATGAATAGTTATTCATAAACTAACCAAGCTAGCCAACTAATGAAGTATAAGATGTAGTAGCCTCAAATACCTATCCTGCAAGAATACTCTTCATTGCCTTCATAAACGAATTAGTCTTCTTATCTATCCAAGAATGTGTCATCATCTTCATAACGCCTTCTGGTTCAAAAGATGTATTACCTTGCTAGATATCCTTTAAGAACTAATCGTATTTATCTTTGTACAACAGCTGTTTAGCAAGCGTATTTCCCTACTTCTTTGTGTCGATCTTAGTAAGCTATACAAGTTTTGAAATATCATTTACAAATGGCTGTAATATATTCCACGCCTTATATACCTATATCTAAGCTTTACAGAAGTCTGGATCTTTTAACATATCTTCCTTACTTGTATACTTAAGAGCATAATTCTTTAGGTATTTATCACTCTTAAACATACTGTTGATTATATCAATTCTTCTCTAGTCGTGATCAACTGTATCCGTATTAGCAGAACTAATATCAGTGTTGATATAGTTAATTTCTCTACGTATATCAGAATTGTTATAAAGTTCGGAATCGTTGTTAACTGTAATACCTAAATATCCTGCTATATACTGTCTCAAGGCTTTCTCGGTAGCATCCTTCTAAGCTCTATATTTACTCTTTGTTAAATCTCTACCATAATGTCCACTAGCAGCTTCTGCAGCGAATGCCATATCCTTGATAATAGGCTGAGTGATAAACCAAACTGAATTATCAGCCTAACCTGTTCTGACGAGGAAATTGAGCATATTATATGTAAAGCTATTTACGTTTATCTTTGATACATATGGATCCTTTACGATATCACAGTGAGCATTAATAAATGCAGACAACCAAGACATAACAGCATTACCATTCTTGTCATCACGTAAGTCTATACGTTTAAATGGAGTTTGCTTAGTAAATTCAGACTCTTTTAATTTAACTCCATAAGCCATAGTAAGAGCCTAGTTTGTTACATTAAGAGCAAATGGTGCGATACCAAGTTTACCGGTAATATAATCTCTACGTCTATCTGTCTATTCATGAAGCGTATAGAAGTTGTATGGTAATGTTTTTGTTGATCCTGCACTTTCGAATTGATTAGCTATACTTTCTACGAGCTCCGTATCATTATCAATAGATCTCATAGCTATCTGTATGGAGTTCTCATTATCCTTGAGAAGTGTCATATAGTTTTCAAGAAGCTTGTTCTAATAATACTATTTCTTATCTTTATCAAACTCTATACTAGCTTTATTGTCTTTTACATTATAAGCTAATGATGCTAAATACAACTTATCAATATCAAACATTTATGTTAACTACATATTACTATGTAGATCAGACTATATCTTCACCTTTCGGTGTTCCCAATTTCCCCTATTCGGGTACATCTAGAGGACGTCTCCTCTAGCTTAAATCATATTGTATTTTATGTACCATCGATGGAACTTGTAGTACATATTTTTTAACTATATTTATAAATTTCAAACCCTCTTTTGTGCCGCAGCATAAAGAAAAACTATCTTCTTTTTTACCTTCGTGAAACATATAAAAATTTACATCCCAAACTTCTTTAAAATAATCTATTATTATCTAAAGCTCGGTTTTTGGCAAGCATGTAGCTATTTTTATATAAAAACCCATTGGTCTACCCTCTTTGTTTTTACGAATGTTTATATGACCATCATCCATGTACCAAATAGCTATTCCTTTTGCATCTAATCGGTTTAATAGTTTTCTGTTACCCAAAACCTTAGTCGGCTTATAGAAAACTCTTCTAAGAACTTTAATAAAAGGAATTATATTAAGCTAAGTATAATATACGTTCACACCGGTATTATAACCACATGTTTTTACGTATGATTTTAAGCCGCTGTTTCTTATACCTGCGTAATTAAGCTATTTAATTTTCCACTCTAAGTAATCTTTTTGTTGTTCTGCATGAGCAAGTTTGAATACATTGTTACTACATATTGTTCCATCTCCAAGTAACAATGCTATTAGTAGATTTCTACTTTCTTTTGTAATTTTTGTTTTCATAACGATATACGTATGTTTGTTTATGATTTAATTTTAGTCGTTGAACCTTTCTCTATAAACGTATTAAATAGAGACTTGGCTGCTGATTGTCCACTTTATGTGGAGTTCCCAGCAATTAAAGGAATTTTTTATATTATACTGGTTTGAACATTGATATGGTTTATCCGAACCAGTTACTTTAGTAAACTCTCTAGGAAGAATGATGGTATCCTTTACAACAGGAAGCACATCTACAAATCGTAAAGCATGTATAGATGACTGAGCCTATGTAGGAATACGATAACCAATTGTATTGGCTTTCACATCACTTCTATTACCTATAATCTTATTATCAAACAGCCACTTTCTAGCCTAATCAAAAGACATTCCTTCCGGTATTATATGTTCGAAATAGTCTATAGATATAACGGCGTCCATACTACCATCATTGTTTACAAACTATAGCTATTTACCTTCATTAAGAGTCTGCCAGTTAATAAGCTTTTTAGCAGCAGCTGGTAACTTATCGTATTCATCATCAGAAATTACATTACCCTCCATAGCGAATACAGATCTCTGATAGAATGCATTTCCTGGTGTCTTAACATCTATAATTCTCTTATTAAGAGCAGATGTAAGAATACTCTCTATCCAGTGTGGATCAGACTGAGCAGCAAGTGGTACATTTAAGTGCTTGCTACCATCAGCATCGTCAACTTTAATAGTAATGGCATCAATTGTATTCTTGTTAGCATTTCTTGATGTAAGCTCATCATTTAAGAACTTAGCAAACTTTTGAATATCAAACTCTTTATTAGTAAAGAATAAGTCATCTACTTCTTTGGCACCCATATCAGAAAGCTCTTTTATAGAATCCATAATATTGTCAAGAATCTAAGATCCGGAAATAGCATCTCCTGTAAGAGAGTCTGTATAATTAGTTCTATCCAATATTAAACTAGCAAGTGCTACCTTAGCAGTCTGTGTACCAAGATTCATCTCGGTTTTGCCATTAGGGTCAGTATTAAGCTGCTTTCTAAGATATCTAAGATCTTGTTTAAATGTAACAAATGGCTCTTCTATACCTTTACCCTATTTGAATTCAGAGTTATGTTTATTACCAATCTTTACAGCAGAATCAAACAAAAGCATATCTACGCCTTCGTTTATCATCTTATTGTACACTTTACCCATATCCCCCATAGCTATAGATGGGAATATAGGGAACAACGCCATCTTATTATAATAAGGTATAAGCAGACTACCAAGCTGGTCATCATTTCTGTGTCCAAACGCACTATACTTCTGAGCGCCAACAATAAATTCCTAAAGTTCAGCAAATGCATCAGCTTTCTGCCTAAATGTATACTACTTGTCTGGATCTCTAAGCATAGCAAACAGCTATTTAGCTTTATTGTTATACAATCCAAGAGACCTTAAAAGCTTTTCGCACATTTTATCTGTAATAAACGCAGATCCATCTGCTACATTTATACCTTTTTCTGCATAAGCTTTATACTCTGCTTTGTACTTCTTAGTTACTCTTGCTTTATCATTTTCATCAAGATATTTATCTCTGAATTCTTCGAAATCCTTCTATGTCTTATGTTCTGTATAAGCTATCTCTGCTGCCTCTTTCTTACTTTTACCGCTTCTTACAAGCTTATTGTATACAGCCTCTTTTGTATTAGCCTATACAAACATCTTTTCAACGCTATTCTGATAAACATCATCAATGTTACCATCGTGCATCTTATCAGCCTCAGAAGATACCATGAAGTCATCAACCTGTGCACATGTGTACTGCGACTCAGCGTCATCTTGGAAATCTGTTCTAGGATTAGCTCCAGTAGAAATAAGTCCACCAAGACGCTTTAACTGGTCAGTCTATCTATCTTCAAGTTCATTCTCACTATACTTCCATTTGTAGAACGCAGGATGACCACCAAACAACCTCTCTACTTCTTGTACAGAAATAATAGATCTAGTAGATATATCTGACATCATTGCTACAACTGCTGCCGCGTTCATCTACTCAAGAGTCGTAACACCTTCTGTTCCGGCAAAAGACTGTCTAATTGAATTGAATTCATTCCAGCTAAGTCCAACATTCTGTAAAGAGTAATAGTTGTTTACGTCTCCTTTGACAAGTCCAAGTTTAATAGCCTTTTTAACCTCTTCTTTAAACTAAATATCAAGAACTCTAGCCATTATATCCCTCTATTGTTCTCTGCTCTTATTAAAGAATTCCTAATCAGCTAATTTCAAGCAGTCTATACTACTCTTTTTAGGATCATTAAATTTAATCCTGTCACCATTGTCATTAAGTATAGATGTAAGCGATGAGAATCTTGTACCATTAGGTTCTACTTTAACTGTTTCACCTTTACTGTTTTTATACTTATTAGATGTATGATAATTCTTTATCTTTACAGTATCATCTATAGCTGTATCACCTTCAAAGTATCCAAGCTGATGCATACATTCAAGTATAGCTGCTTTTTCATCCTTAGCATAGTCTATAAATATATCCAAAACCTAATCAGATGGTCTTACTATAGTCTTACCGGTTGTATCTGTAACTATTCTAGGAAGCGCTCCAAGAAGCTCGCCTCTAATAGCTGCCTTCTACTCATTATCAGAACTAGATATAAGCTTATTTATAAGTCTATAATCTATACCAGGAATCAAAAATCCATTAATAGCTTGATCTGAAGCCTGTAAATACATATATGTCTTCTTATCAGACATTGTAGGATAAATCAATCCACCACTAATAAGCATTGTAACCTTAGACATATAGTCCTCTACTTCTGAAACCTAATTGTAATCAGAGCCGTAATCGTCATTCTAGTCAGTCTTAAATCCGGCGTAATTATTCATAAGAATCTTAGCCATCTTATTACCTTCATTCTGAGCTATTCTTCTAAGAACAATTGAGTGCTTGTTATAGCAGAAGTTCTATATTCTCTACTTAGCTTCGTTATTAGGATTTTCGTCCTGTATATCGGCAAGTATATCTGATACTGTGTTATTTTCTCCCTAAGTATATGCCTTATTGTTATTAGTTAAGAGATTCATCATCTCGTTCTTAACTTTATTATTCATAGACTAATACTTAGCAAGCTCGTTTACGAAAGAATCTTTGTTATATAGAGTATCAAGATCGACATTAACCTAACCAGCATTTCCTATAACAGAATCAAGGAGGTTTAAGAATTTACTTAAACTTACAAGCGTTGTTTCATTAAGCATCTATCTAAATGAATCAGCACTAAACTCACCATACTTGTTAATAAGCATGTAATTAATAGTATCACTATCAATTTGTATGCCAATCTTATTAAGTGTTATGGTAATCTTATCTATAACTTCAGACAGCTAAACAGGGCTTGTAATATCATATGTATTATTACCTATTTTTACTTCATTGCCAGCATTAGCCTGTGTCCATATATCTTTAATCCAGTTTGATGTACGCTTAAATATATCATTTCCTGGAGCATTATAAACAACACCTCTTCTATCTCTGTTAAATAATATTCTGCCATTCTAATCCCTTACTGTTGATACGACACCCGTAACACCATTAGCTAATCTCTTAGACCAATCCTATGAGAACTTAAGAGTATCTCTATCGACAGATAAATTAGACATCCTTACGCTAACACGACCATCTTTATCAGTAGATGATCTTGTCATCATAAAGTTATATTTCTGACCGACTAATGCCTAGAATACTTGTGTTACAACAGCTTCTGCGTTATAATTGATTCCTTTTCCGGTTGTCTTATCATAATCTATGTATTGAGCCTAGAAATATTCATTAAACGTAGAATATACATAAAAGAACATAGGGTCCTGTGAAGCAAGTCTAGCCAATTCATCATAGAGTTCTTTAACTGTCTTTACATTATGGAGCTGTTCAAACATTTTGCTAAACACTTCGGTCTGAGGCATAAATCTAGGATCGCCAAACAAGCTGTGTGATGTATCAAGTTCAATTCCTTCTTCATGATTATTAGCATTAGCCCACTTAACATATGGTACAGTACCAAAGAAGAATTTAGCTTTCTGAGATATACTTTGCAGTTTACTCATTTCGTAAGACTCTTTGCCAACATAATCCATATAAGCTCCAGCAGAACCGGCTTCAAGCTGCTCCTACATATCTTCGTCATTAGTATTTCTAACAACACCCTCTTTACTTATATTAGCAATCTTGGCGTATACTCTATCGGCTATAACTGCAAAATTAGGATAATACTATTCTTTTCCTATAGCTACTCCATTTTTATCAGTTATATATCTTTCTTTGCCTTGCTTAAATATTTCCTAGAATGCTTTAGCCTAAGCTTCTGGTACATGAACTTCTGGATCTTCACCCATAAGCTATTTCATCATATCTAAACCAATAAGCTTTTTGATATTCGTACCAGTAATTGTAAGCTGATCTATATTGTCTCCAACTGCATTAACTCTTCCTTCTTCAAGAGCTTTTTCTACTATATAGAAAGCTATTGTTTCAACACAATCATTAAGCTGTTCGTTGTTTAAGATGTTTTCAAAGCTATGCTTCATACCAGTCTTCTGGTTGTATACGTCATAATGAAGAGAATCGCCAAACTTATCTTTAAAACGTTCAAGGTTTTCTTTACGTATTTTACTTCCTGCTTTTGTTTTGTACCATCCAGTAGCCATTACTGCTGATAAAAGTGTAAGCCTAATACTTCCGAGATCTCTAGCAAACTATACACCAGCTTTAATCTTCTAGAAAAGAGCCACTACTTTATTGTTGGAGAACTCATTGTCATCATAGTTGTTTTGAGCATCCATATACAGATTTGCTAATCCTTCCGCAATCTCTGTATCGGACATCTTATCGTTGCCTTCTCTACTCTTATACCAATCGTATATCTTCTATCTCTCAGAAGGTCTCAGCAGCAACTCTAACACCCTATGGAATGCTTCGTGATACTATACACCGTCTACTACTCTATTGCCAATATAAACCATATCAGACATACATTTTCCAGCAACAGCCATATCTGCAGGTATGTCATCATTCAGCTATTTACCTATCTCGTAGTTACCTTCACCTATAACACGCTTTAAATACGCATCCATTTGCTCTTTATCGCCATCTGTTATATCTCTAAGCTTATTGGTCTAAACCTCTAATTTAAGCCCTCTAGATCGCTTTAAAAGATCTTTAAGAGAGTTTAATCTAGGCATTGAGATTGAATATTCTTTTTGCTGCTCTGTGATTACATTATCTATACGATTACCCTATTCTGTATTAGGAACCAAGTATGGTCCCTTAAAATAAGTGGCAGTATAGTTCTAGCCGATAACCGATGTCTAGGTGTACTGATGACGCATAAGATAACCAGCATATGTACTCTTTCTTCTTTCATTACCATCCTAGTCAAAGAAATCATCTCTACTAAACTCTAAACCGTTTGGAGCAACAAATGTATCAGCGCTAGGATTATCTTCAAAGTAATGTTTTACGTTGTTTATAACAGAGTTGTTCGTAAAGTTAAGCTATTGGCTAAGCATGGTCTTTTCGAAGGCAACACCAACTGATCTTAAATCAGTTCTAAGTCTCTCTAAGTCGTGTTCGCTTGTAAGGTCATATGATTCTCCGGTACCGTCTACATGTTTACCATTGTCGTCGTACTGTGGTAATCCTATGATAATCTATTTGTTTGAAGAGAATGTTATGGTTCTAGTCTGATTAGTTTTGTAGTTAGGCTGATTGTTTTCATTAACGTGTACAAGCATCTTAATAAGATCGAGTGTGTTGTATCCGTTATAATTAACCTATCCCTAAGCGTATGCTCTTAATAAGTCTACAAGAGAATCAGCTTGGTTCTAAGACAGCTTAGACTGATACAGTATAACTGGAATCGTAGTCTAATTACCTTTCTTCTCATCGAAGTTTGTATGCCATAAATAAACAGTAGAACCTACAGATGTATTCTATGTTCCAACTCTAGCGCTATTTAAAGTATGTATAGGACTATTTAAGCCATCAAGACTCATTACATTCATATTACCTTTCTTGTCCTATTTTACTATACCAATCTACTTACTCTTAAGGTCAATAGAATACGTATCATCAAGGCTCATTATGTTACCAACAACAGAATGCAAACCCTCTACTGTTGGAGAATTTTCATCATAACCAACAAATGCAGGATCGTAAATAAGTGATCCATTTGTTCTTGTAGGAATAACTCTTAATGAGTAGTTCTTATGCTTCTAACAGAACTTCCACAAATTAACGAGATGCTGCTGATATCCCATTCTACTTTCGTCACCACCTTCATATATGTGTAATTCTATAGACTGTCCTTTATATGTAATCCTCAAGTAAGGTCTGTTGCTATATTCTGTAGCATTTCTGAATATGATTTCGAACTTACCATTGGTAATAAAGTCTGGCTGATTACTCCACTCAACATAAGTTTTATTCTCCTACATAGCTTTTACGCCAGGTCTATGCAAAGTAGTTCCTACGCCTTGACCAGAAATATAGTTATTGCCACCAGATTCATACCACAAGAACTCCTGTTTATTAAGCTCTTCTGCTTCTCTAATTATAGAAGCATCAGTATCCATGTATGAATCATCCAGCTACTTTCCATACTTATTAGCAAAGCCAGATATAAGTAATCTACCTCTATTAACATTGTCCTAAAGGACAGGGTTCATAGGGTTATCTTGATTCTGTTCAATATAATCTTGAGCATTATTAAGGAGTGTTCCAAAGTAGTTCTTGAGCAATCTCCAGTACCAATCAGATTCAACCTCTCCAAGATTCTACTGGAATTTATTTCCATACAATCTTATGTAATCAGTTATCTTCTGATTATAATCAAGCGTAAGATTATCGCTTCCATTTGTGATAGTGTTTCTACTATCTCTTGGAAGTATTACGTTGTCTTTTGCGTACTTAGTAAACCACCAATCAAGTATCTCTTCACTAGCGTCTCCCCATATAGATTTATTGTTATTAAACTTCATAATAACATTATCTATAAGGTCTCTCTCCTAAGATACATTTACAGCCTAAGCCTCATTGTCCTACAACAGATTATCAAGAGCTATTTCTGCTCTCATTAACTGTATAGATAGATCGTTTATGGCATCTCTTTCTGGCTGTGTAGTAGGCTTTACGTCAGCTATTGTGCTAGCTATTGCATCAAGTGTATTACAAGCATCCTCTAGCTCAAGAACTAACTCTGCTACAGTCTTTGGAAGATCATTATAGTCTGCCATTAGTAGATCCTGTGGAATATCCTTCTAATTATTTAGATCATTCAGCTAATTAGTAAGGTCGCTATATACCTAATTTGTATTCTGTATTATGTTGCCAAGCTGCTTTATAGCATCTTTTAACTAATCTTCAGTTGTAAGTTTGTCTACATCAAGTATATACTGTGATATGCTAGTCTTATCAAACGGAGTTAACGACTAATCTGCAATCTTCTGTATTGCTGATTCAATATTATCTATGTCAGACAGATTCTACTTTACCTACTGTACTAGCTTGTCTATGTTTTGCTTAAGCTATTCTGTTTTATCCTGCTTATCGTTTGTAAGATAATCCAATACATCACCGAATTTTGCAAGATCGTTCATAGAATCGAGATTTTCAGCAACAACTCCAGGCTGTTCTTTTGAACCAATATATGCCAATTTGAGGTTCTAGCTCAAAATAGGAAGAACAGAACTATCTAATGGCATTTTCTTAATAGAATCAAGAAACTATTTAAATGAATAATATCCAAGCTATGTACGATAAGCTACTATACTTGCAAGTTGTCCTATAAAATCAGGGTCAAATCCAGAGTATAATTTTCCAGAATTTATATGCCTTTTAACTATTGCTCTTATCTTTGATCTAAGCAATCTCTTTTTAGCTTCTATCTTAGCTGTTCTTTCGTTTGCTTCTTGTTTTTGTTTATAAAGATTATTAAGCTTTTCAAAAGAATCTACTAATTCATTTTCTGGTTTAGATTGCTCTACAATTGCTCTATTAGGTTCTAATCCAGCATTAAGAAGCTAATCATTGATGTAATCTTCGATTATTCTAGCATTGTCTTCATTTCTTGTAATAATGTTCTTATACCTCTTAGAAGACTATAACCATCTATTTATTTTATCATAACTCTTTCCTCTAAGGATCATATCATCAATCTTACCCTTGAGTTTTCCTACTGAACCAAGCTTATCTTCTTTTATCTTTAGTTCAAGATCATTATGAACATAAGGTCTATCAGTATTCTCGAAAGTATTATTTTCTACAGAATAATTGTTTTCTGGAGTATATACCTTATTCTCCTACTTTGTAAGAGATTCTACATGAGACTATATGTCTTTATGCTCTGTATTTATTTCTCCTGTAGACGTATTATCCTGGTTCCACTTTTGCCCATAAGGATCATTGATTGCGTCTGCTAAGGCCCAATCTATTGCCTTATTTCGCTCTGTTGTAGCCATGATGTCGTCTATGAACTTACTGAATTTTGTATTACCATTTCCTTCTGCCTTCAGACCATCAGAGAACATCTTCTATCTATCTGCTATAAGCTTTGCATCTGCATTAAGAAGCGCTCTTACTCTTGTATTCTCTTCTATGTCGTCAGAAAACTATTCAAGAGCTCCCATAGCCTCAAGCTTATCCATTACTTGCGCATCATTAAGACCTTCAAGATTAATACCGGACAGTTCAGATAATCTCTAAGATATAATCTTTATATCGCTATCTATAGACTTGTGTATTTTGGCTGCGTCTTCTCTTATGGTATGCAATCCGAACTTATCTCTAAGCATGTTAAAGAATCCGTCAGAAGTCTTACAGTCAGCTCTAAGCTTAAGCAAACCTCTAAGCTATCCTACAAGGATAGTTCTTTGACGAAGGTCTTCAACGTTGCTTGTTCCAGTAGGACCGGTCATTCTATTTAACTTATCCTATTCAGCTTGTGCTGATATCAGATCTACTTCCTGACCTAATTCCTCAAGAGACTAAGCATTCTACTCAGCTTCTTGCCTAGCTTTATCAGCTCTCTGCTAAGCAAGGCTCTCTATAGATGATCCGCTCTATCTTCTTCTTAACTCCTCATCAATAGCTTGATTAAACTGTACTGAATGTATGATCTAATTATATTCGTCTATAGCCTTCTATCTCTGTTCACTATTTTCATCAGAATTCTAACCTGTCTAATATACAGATGCTACAGCTGCTGCGTATTTATCTGTACCATATTGTATACCATGTTTCTCCATTATGGCTTTAGTGGTAGGACTTAATGTCATTCTCATTATGTCCTATGCAGCTTTTATTGATGCGTCCCACTCGTCACTAGAATAAGTATGATCACTTCTTCTAGCATCCTCCTACTTGAGCTGTTGCATAGTATGTAGGATATACTCCATATTGGATCTACCTTTCATAGCTTCTTTAGCAAACAGCTATCCCTGAGCTCGTTCGTTCTACATCATTACACGATTAGTAATACCAGAATTAAGTATTGCCTAATCTGCAGATATCTGACGTACAAGTCCAGGTATTTCTGATACAGCTCTCATAGCAACTGTGTGACCACCTCCAAGAGCAAATCCTCCTTTATAATTCTACCAGAACTCTTCATTATCAAGAAGATCGCTATCACCTATTCCTAATTCTGCTAATATTGCAGCCTGTGTTCTTGATCCAGCGCTGTATTCGTTTGCAAATAAACTACCAAGGCTAGGAAGCTCTCCAAGTCCCATCTACTGCCTTTTAGCCTATTCTGCATTAACATACTGTCTGGCTTCTTCTGCGGCCTCAGAGGCTGAAGAAACGGCCCAAACTTTTCCCATTTTTAAACCGTATGCAGAAAGTCTTCTTGATGTCAATGGTATCTTATCCAGGATGTCCTAATAGTACTATCCTGCTCTATGTGTAGCAAGTCTAATAAATGCCTATCCTCTAGTAGGAATAGCCTTTTTAGCCTAATCTAACACGGCTTTTCCAACACCAGTCATAGTACCATACACATATCGACCAGTCATACCGTGTCCTAGCACCGTAGCAGTTTCTTCTCCTAACCCAAATCCGCCTCTAAAGCTATCTGTAAACTCCTTTCTAAGAGTTGCGTATCTACTACCGTTTACTGCATCTTTAGCCGCTTCTGCAGTAGCATTTGTAGCAGCTCCTTCAATTGTATGTTCTATTGCACCTGTAGCTGAATTAGCTGTACGTTTAATAACTTTATTAGCAATCCAATTTACAGTTCCTTTTCCTGCCTTGTATAACTCTCTTCCGAATATACCAACCTACAAGCCTTTTTGAACCATAAGATCTGATCCAGTTGTTACATTATCTTTCTAGAAAAGAGCATTACTTCCAGCTAGAGCTCTAAGCTCAGCTTTTCTGTATTCTGGATGATTAGAAGTTATAATACCAGCTAATGCACTACGAAGTATTTCGTCATCACTTTCTGTATCAGGATTAATGTTTAGTTTAGGATATACCTATTTTGCCTTTTCTCTCAAATCTCTCATTATATCCTAATACTATTTCTTACCACCAGACATTAAGTTTGATTTAAGTTTATCAACATTAGCATCACTAACTTCGCCTCTATTCTCAAACTTCATATTTTCTATATCGAGACCAGTAGCAGTAGTAGCAACCTGTGATCCAATATTTAATATCGCCTATCCCTTAGGTCCTAAAAATGCACCGCCAATAGCAGCTGTTGTATTTATTGCGGCTGCTATTCTACCAGCAGTAGACGCATTGGAAGCAGCTATTTGAGAAGGCATTTCGTATTGCCAATATTCCGGAGAAAATACACTAGCATTAGCGTATCTCTGCTTCTTTTTATTGTAATCGTCACTAAGTGGGAACCACTTCTCATCAGCCTGCCTATATCTTACGTGTTTCTCGTAATCATCTTGCGCTCCTTTTATTTCTGCATTAAGCTAGTTCTAAAAGTTTGTATAGTCATCAATTTGTGCAGCAAGAGAATCTTTTAAAGATAAACCTTTATATTTTCTCCTGTTATTATCAATGTTTTTATTATATATATACTAGTGTGCTGCCTAAGAAAACTTCTCTTTACTATCAGCCTTCTTTGTAACGTCACTTATAGCACTATGTACACCAAATGCACTAGATGCACTAAGACTAGCTCCCATTTTGCTAAATGTATCAAAAAGAAAACCAGCAGTTCCTGCTAATCCTTCTTTAACAGAATCCCATGCATTATCCATATCGTGCTGAGCTCGGAGCTATTCAGCTCTTTGCTCATACACTTCACCATCGTTTATTTGTTTATCAAGCTATTTAATCTGACCATTTATTCTGATAACGTTCTATTTGTCTCTATTTGATAAATTAGTTCTATTATTAGAGTAGTCTTGCAATTGCTGCTAAAGTTGCAATCTCTACAACTTTAACTATTTATTCTTCTTAGCTAAATCAACTGTTGCTGAAGTTTCCTTGTCCAGCATTACTTTTCCTGACGCATTGTTCGCCCTTACCTGATCAGTAGATCTAAATATATCTCCAAGCGCCTCCTTGCTTATCGCTGTAAAATCGAATCCAGGATTCTAAGGTCTAAACAATGGTCGCTCCATAGCAAGCTCATCATTCACAGCCTTAGCCTTTTTTAATTTATCGTACGTATCAGATAAGCTTCTAGTTTCGCGCTCTTCTCTGTTAAGAGATTTTGATACATTTACATAATCTTTGTATCCCTTATTTACAACTCGTTGAACAGGAGATGTGCTCTGATATCTAGCTAAGTTGCTTCTAAATTTATTCGTAATCCTACTGTACGGCGTACTATTATTACGTCTTATGTACCCGATAGGATCATAAGTACTGCCTTCGGATCCCCATGGGATTATACTAGGACTTACGTTCCTTGTTCTATTTGCCATAATTATTATTTATAATATTGATTGTAACTCTTGTTTATATTTGTCCATTTAGAAGAATGCGTAGAAGTGTCATAACTGTCTATTGTTACGTTTCCACCATTATCATACCACTCTGTTTCAGGTATGATATTTCCTTTGTTTACAACCTTCTTTATAGTTTTTCCATTCTTATCTTTCTGTGTAGTGTAGCTCTTTTTTGTGAAAGAAACATCTCCTGCAGGTAATTCTTGATAAGCTGAATAATGACCTCTTTGTTTCTTTAGAGATTTAATTAACGCCTTCCCATCATCAGAATTTGTATCAACCTTTTTTCCTGTGGTTATATTTGTCCACTTTCCATCTATCATTTTATACTTATTTCCACTACTATCTCTAGATGTACCATCAGTTGTGTATACAGTAACCTTTTGATACAAGTGCATTCTTCCGTCTTTTCCGACAATAGCTATACCATTTCTAGATGATTCATCAGGAGTTATTCCAAGAACATTATTCTTCTTATATAATTTATCTGTATATGTTCTATATATAGTCTTTCCTGTTGTAGCAGAAGAAGCTTTAATTCTAAGCTCGCCTTCTGTAAGTATCTTTCCTTTAACTTCGTTAGAATTATATGCATATCCAAATGTAGGATTAAGCTTATTTTTCTGTACACCAGTCCATGCTGAGTATCCGCCTCTAGGTAAATCAAATGAAACATCGTTTAGATTGAAATTCTTATTATAAAACGCCTTTCCTTGAGATCTAAGCAAATATCCTAAATTGTTTCCATAATTCTTTTCTCCAAAAGTATGAGTAGCAAAATAATTCTAAAGAGTAGACGAAGCTTGTGTCATAACATCTGCAACAAGATTATAATCTTGCTTTCCTCCTTTGCCATTTCCTTTGGCAGCCTATTTAGCAATTTCATTCGCATTCTTTTGCTAAAGCTCTTCCATATCCCATTCGTGCTACTGTGTAGCCATTTCTCTCTGAAATGCTCTCTGTTTAGCAGCTTCGTTAGCCTGGAACTCCTGATCATTAAGATGAACTTTTACCTGATCAGCCCGTCTATCTACCTAAGTATATTCTCTATTACGATTAATAATATCAGCCTTAAGAGCATCTATATCACCTCCATACATATTGAGATAGTATCTACCAAGGTCAGATTTTGTCATATCCTTTATATTCGCATCAAGGATCTACTACATCTTCTTAGGTGACTTCGAATACACCTGATATAATCCTCCAGCTTGTTTTGTTAATTCCGGATCGTATTCAAGCTACATGTTGTCAAACAAATTACTTGTCCAATCTTTTAAGCTAGAATATTTAGAAGGAGCTTCTCTTGTCCACATTCCGTCTTTAGATGGATCCCATGTTTCAAGAGTCTTACCTCCAAGTGCAAACTTCTCAAAGTCTGGATCATATGTACCATTACGCATAGCTTCTGCTCTATACCTCTAATAAGTCTTCATTGACTCATTCTAAGCTTTAAGGTTAGCTATTTCTGCATATGGTCTTTCTCTAATAATCTTAGCTATATACGCTCTACCTTCTGCTGACCTAAGAGGATCTATTCCATTCTAATAGAGATAATCTAATCCTTTATTAACGGCTCCTCTTGTAATATCGTAGAATTGCTTATTTACATTAGCATTAGGTCCATATAACTCACCAAATTCCTTAGCAAACTCTTTTTGGTCCTGTACAGCCTAATTGTATTGTTCTCTTGCAGCACTAATATACTATGACATCATACCGCTATCCAGTAGGTCTATTATAGGCACCGCTACTGGTTCATCATACATTCCTATCATTGTCTCAATCTTAAGCTAGTTATATTATATGGGTTATAATCAAATATGTTTCCAGCCCATGTTGGTAAAAATAATCCATTAGGACCAAATCCACCAGTATAATCGCTAGAGAAATTAATTCTTTCATACGGTGTACCAAAAGCACCTCTCTAATACTATTCTTTTGATTTCGCCCAGTTTCTTGTATACTTTGCAGAATCAGCAACTTTATCTGGATCTATGTACCAGTATTTTCCATATGGTGCTTTTAAATTATTTAAAGAATAATCACCATATTTAAGATCAAGTACTCCTCTGTTTGTTCCTGTGTCCTAATAAGGTACATTAGGTGATCCAGAAAACAACTAATACTTACCAGGAGTCCAACCTGGAGCTATGTTTTTATAATCGATAGGGATAGATCCACTCGTTGATACGCCTTTTGTACCATTTGTGGTATTAGTGCCTATACCATATATTGCTTTCAATGCATCTTTCTTGTTATCTACATCCTACTGATATATATCAAGTATATCTCCATACTGCTTGTTTTTAATGCGCTGTGACAACCATTTCTGACCAATAAGACCAAGATTAGATAAGTGTGTTTCAATACCCTTGGTCTTAGCGCCGTTTGCTCTATTATAAGCATCCCATCCATATTGGTTAGACTGCTGTAATCTCTGTGCATCGCTATCACCAAGTCTAGCAGCCATCTCAGCATAAGCGTTTCTGTATGCAGCATTCTTTTCCTGCACATTCATAAGTGCGTCAGCAACGTTTCTCTAATTACCTAAAGCTAAGGCTACTCTATTAGCCTATCTTTGACCACCTGTATAACCGCCAGAATTAGCGAGCTAATAAGCAGCCTATCTATCTTGTGCATATAACTTTTCGAGAATAGGATTAGCTGATACTCTATTACCAGCCATAGTCTGTAAAGCCATTGGCGCATATCTATTAGCTGCATATATATTTGGCATTACAGGGTTTTCTCTACGCCAATGATTAAGCATCTATGTTTCAAGTAGTGCTGGTAAAGCATAACCTGTATCAAGCATAAGATTTGATACCTTTCCTTTTCCGCCTGTTGTGTAGGATTTCCAGAAACTTTTTCCTTTATCAAATCTATCTTTTCCACAATTATGCTTAATCTAGGCAGCGTAATCTTCGATCTAATGCTATTTCTCTTGTCTATCTGTAATATTCTTCATAGCCTATAAAATAGGAGCTTTAGCTCGATCCAGTTGATTCTTCTAAAGTTCCATAGTCTGCTTTGATAAAGAGCTAAGCTCGGATTTCTTTCCAGCTCTTTTCTCAATGTTATTATACATCTAAAGTTTTGCTGTTAATGGTGCTACTTGATCAGAAAACTTCATACCATTGCTCCAGTCTACATCATTACCAGCTATAACATTATTATCGTTTACACTAACAGAGCTAGGCTAATTATCAACTCCAACCTTTCCTTTGGTTACAAGAGTTCCTGTGCCATTAGTATAATCTATAATTGACTCCCCTTTGCCAACTAAACTATTTACAGGACCACTCTAATATCCATTAGGTGTCCATACTTTATTTCCTTTTAACATATTTTGGTTTTATTAAATCTTTTCCTCGGTTGGCGTACAATACATCATCATACGTGTTACCATTATCTAAATAATATTGCTATGTAAGACCTTCTGTTGCAGCTGATGATTGATTAACCTAGTTAACAAGATTAACCTACTGTTGCGCATTAAATATCTTTCTACGCTATCTTTCTCTAGCTTTTTTACTTCCAAACAAGCCTCCGAATAATCCAGTGATAGCTCCAACTGCTCCTCCTATAAGCGTACCGACGCCAGGTATAGCAGATCCGATAGCAGCTCCTGCAGCGGCTCCAGATCCAACCATTCCTAATGTTGTGTTCTTGTTCGACTTAGATATATCATCCATTGCCTTTTGTCTATTGATATCATTCTGTGCTTGATAGTTTACACCGAATGCCTAGTCTGTTCTTTGTCCAGAATAAGCCATAAGCTAATCTGTCCCCTTTACTGCGTCCTGCATGGAATTATATCCTTGTATCATTCCTATTGTACCATTAACTGTTCCTGTTACAGCACCAGCACTTATTCCGCCTCCTCCGGCTGCCTAAATTCCGCCTTTTGGATTCCAACTTGAAGCCGGTTTTTGACCAATATTAAATGATGCGCTAGAACCTCCTGCTCCAGCTATAGCTGATCCAGTAGGAGTGTTACCGCCAATCATGCTTGTAAGATCATTAGCTTGATACTATTGTCCAAAGCCAACTTTTGAATCTATGCCACCATTGAATTTTGGCATATTATTTATCTTCTTTCTCTACTTTAGCTCCATGACTATCTGTATTTTGTTATTATATATTGTATTGCCATAGCTGGATTTGGTTTAATATCTTCTATACTGCAAATCATAACCTTACCTCTAGCTCTATTGCCAAATAATCCATCAGCCCTAGGTATGGCAAATCTATGATTATTTTCCCTAAGTGTTATCTACTCTTTTAGGTTGGATTCTATCTTCTAAGATTCAGTCTACCATGTATATTTGTGATTCTTTGAAAAATAATCATCCTCATCAGATATTGTTGCCTATAACTATAGATTTTCATATGTAACAATCTCTTGATTGTCAAACACCTTTGTAACAAGTGGCTATTGAGCAATAACATATTTAACATAGCTTGAAAGTAGCTGTTGTGTAGTTGATTTAGGCAACCCGTCAAGGTAGTCGTACTAATATACGCATACAATGTCATTTTTCTTTACAAGGTATTCTCCATTAAAGAACTATATAGCCCCATCGAATGGTATTGTTAATGTCGATGTAAACTTGCCAAGCATTTCGTTGTATACGATCTACATATCATCGCTTAAGACATTAAATACAACTTCGTTATATCTGTTATTATAGAATACTTTAAAGTTGCCGTCCTTTTTATACTTGTTCAGTATATTCTGTACTTTACCTTGTTTTGAAAGCTATATTACACTCTATCCATCAAATAAACAAATTACATTATTATGGCTATCAAACCAATACATACCACCTGTAGTACATGCTGCACAGAATTGCTGCTTATGCATTCCATAAGTATTACTATAGTAGTCATATCTATCAAGTACTCCTCCTGTTCCGAGCACTATGTTTTGTCCAGAATTATCTGTAGCAACACTACGATCATTAACACTAAGTACACCAAATGATTGCTCCTAGCAAAACGTAAGAACGTTCTTAAATGTACATAAATCAGTTATAGGGCCATATTCCTAATCAACATCTATAAAGTTAGAACTTCTAAATTTACACCAACTATCTATAATTTCATCATTCTATTTTAAATCAGAATAATATACTCTTGTATCTATAGTCTTATTATAGTCTTCGGTATTAAGGTCATCATATACAGCAAGCGGAACACTTGTGTTCTATACGCTATATACAGAATTGTAAACATATTCTGGCTCCTTCTGTACATAAGCTTCTGTTATCTCACATGGTTCAGACTGTATAAAAGATGCGTAATTATCTCTTGCATTAGAACTAAATGTCCATCCATGTTGGAATTTGCACCATATATTTGACTCTGTTGGTATAGAGTATGTTATCATGTGAGTATTAGGGAACTACAACTCGTCCTTTCCACCTTTTGTATAAGCACCATACACTTTGTGCATAGAGGTATACTCGAATGTTTCTACATGACAATCTCCATCAAATACTGTATTCCATTTGTTTTTAGACTCAAAATAGTTACCGTCTCCGTAATATATATTTGTAAGTCTATTTGTAAACGAATATCCACCATAAGGAGTTATTTGCTATCTAAGATTAGTTAAGTATGTTCCAAGTAGAGTTGGTCTAACTATTTTTAGAATTACACCAACTTCGCCAGGTTCTGTCTAATACTACTCTTGCTTTAGACTATTATAATAATTGCCATTCTCAGGATAATAATAAGAAAACGCACCAGCTGTACCTTTTTCTTTATACTAACAACTTAATAACAAACATTTTCCTCCAGTTCCAAAACATACACTTTTATTGCCATGAGTACCAGTTCCGTCACCTTTAAATCCGCCATTATAATTACCAAACGATTCAAATATATTGCCATTAGTATCATTACAAATTCCTCCGGTAATCATATTTGTAAATAGTGTTCCGCCAGCAGAAATCGCATAATTAGTGTAAGTTTTTGACGAAGCTTGTTCATCATCATTTTTGTTAAAATTTCTTTTGAATGCCTAATCCCATTTTATTTGATCAGCTAACTAAAAGTCCTATATATAATTTATCTAAACTTTTCCAAACCAATCATCAAAAGATGCTCCATTTAAAAAATCCTATACACTAGCGCCCTGTTCGTATAATTTTATATAAGAAAATGCCTTCTGTATTATAAATTTACCAGATTTTTCCTTTCTTTTATCAGCAGACTAGTCGTCATTGTTATATAGTCTATCAAAATTTAAAATGCAATCTTTTATTAATGCATACGAATATGGTCTATCATATCCAAGCCCACCAACTAAAGCCACATCTGGTTCAAAACCAATCATTGTCAATCCCTTATTTTTATGCGACTAAGGATTAACCTTGTAGAAATAACTTGGGTTATATGGCGCATCTAAATAGCATATTGTACTACTTTTCGCAATATCGTTTTTAACATCTATATCATTAACATGAAAAGTTCCTCTTGCATCACCATTATTATTTGGTCCGGTAAATAATTCTACGGCACAGTTTGAAATACATGGTATTACAAATTTAAAATTTCCCCTTTTGTCAAAACCAATTAACTTTCCATAATCTGTATTTGTGCTTCCATTCTTAGGTGAATCATACTGGTCGTCAGTGAATTTATAGTCGCCCCTAGCTCCAAATAAAAAAGACTATTTTTGCAAATAATATTTTTTGTCTTTTGTAAATTGTTTAAACTATTCTGGCTGATAACAAATTTCTTTTGAAACAAATTGCAATAATTTGTCATTATCTATGTTTGTCATACATTGGGATGCACTATCCTTTCCGTCACCAACAAGCTAATTATGTACATCGTATCCTTCTATAAACTTATTTGTTGTCAAAAATCCGGTTGGACAAAACATATGATATTTAGTTACCTGGTATTTATCACTATCTCCCTCATACTGTCTACTATAAGCATTAGATACAGGAGAACTAAGTACACCTTGTGATATTGTAGCAATATCAGATTCGTGTCTAACACATCTAACTATCTAATATCCAGTACAGCCTTCTGGTAAGCTTTTTACCATAAACTGTATTCCAAGATTTCTAATAACTAGTTCGTAGCGCTTACCATTAACGATAGTGTTTGATGACATAAGCTAGAACCCATCTTCGGTAACATTTGGGGTTCTTATATCAGCAATCCACTTAACTGGAGAAGCTTGACAATACTTGTCGTACAAAACAATTCCGTAACGATAAACCTCATTTCGTCTAAGCGACTTTATTAACCATGTGTTGCTATTTATTCCTGGATCAAATTCTACTTTCTCTATTTCAGATGGCTTAAAATCTTTATCGATGTAGAAAATATTGTTCTGCTATATGTTTTCTTTTTGAGAATAATTGTATAATGTTCCTATCTTTCTTGTATTGTTTTCTTTTACACAAGAATCTTCTACCTAAGAAGAAATAACGAATCTCCATTCTATATTTTTGCCAGATCCTCCAACCCATCTATATTGTGAGTCGAATACAAAATTAGCAGAATATAATGAAACTTCTTTATTTATATTGTTATAAGTGTCATCATAACAATCATGATCAAACGGAGGAACGGCAACAGAATCGCTTTCTATGTCTTTATTATGTGCATCTATTTTAAATACGTTATCGCCATTAACATCTTTTACGATACTTATGTTTTCGTAATTAAACCTAAATGCTCTCGCGTCCCATTTATCGAAATCCTTAATAGTAGTCTGTATTGTTTTTGTGTTTGCTGCAAATAGAAAACCATCTTTAGATGCTAAAGAATTAGGTATTATTCTAACACCTTGTAGCGAATTCAATTCTTCAACGCTGATATGTTCTATTGGATCATTACCAACATCATTTATAATCAGCTCTGTAGAATCTTGTTCATTAAAGTTTACTTTAGCATCGTATATTACAGATACTATTGGCATCTATCCGTTTTGCATATACTGTACCCTAAATACTTTAATGTAATCAAGGTGCCAATAATTACCAGGAATTTGTATAGATATCTTTACTCCACAATTTGATTGCGCGCCCTATTTACCACCGCACTTTACATATTTACTATCGAAATCATAATTACCAATTGGTATTTGCTGGCACTGTATAGACGCTCCTGTATGTATTCCGTATCTATTGTATAATTGATAACAATAACTTACAACACCAAATTCTATCTTTCCTGGTACATACTCTTCAAATACCGGCGGCTTGCAAATAGCCTCTGGATAAGACAAACATTTGTTAAGATCATCGTATATTAAAGAATCACCTCTATTTATATTAAAAACCATTATCGGATGCTTAGAGTCAGCCAAGTATAGTTTGATATTGTTTTCGCTCTCATAATTAAGCTGAATATCAAATACATCTGGATACCTCTCTCCCTCATCTAGTGGCAATAATTGCGCATCTACAACAAGTTTGCTATTCTATATATCATTGAAGTCCTAGTCGTGCACTGTTCCGCCTATCGCATTTTTAAAACTATAGATCTTAAGTCTATTTTCATTTTCATCGATACAAACAACTACTCCATAATCTCTTATTGAACCAGTAGCAACAACTTTGTTACCCTCACCAGCAAATGATCCAGCTAGCTTTACGCCCTATACTGGCATTAATGATCCATGTCTATTATCTCTGCCTTCTCCACCTCTATATGATGATATTTTTATATTTCTAGCATCAATATACTAGTTTGTAGCAACAACGGAGAGATCATCATCACTATTTAATCCTCCTGCGAAACTATTAATTTGTGGTTCAGTATTAGTATCCATAGCAATAATCGTTAAAGTTTAACTATTTCTTTCCGGTGTTATTGAAGAAGTTCTCATCATCATCCCACTCTGGTATAAGCTTAGTCCACTCATTCTTAATAGTAAGCATTTCACTTTCGTTTGGCATCATTGCCTCAGCATAAGCCTAGTTTCTATAGAAATTCCACTGCTACTATATATAGAAGTATGTGTTCTAATTATATCTAGCTTTGCCTCCAAGTGATCCTCTAAGGAATTTTGGAAAGCTTAACTTCATCATTACATACCAGTATATAGCTTCCTAATACGAAGCTAAGTCTGGAATAAGCGGGTAACCCCTTTCATCTGTAGCTATTGCCTTGTATGACAATTTAACAAAACCCTTGTCTTTATTAAAGACTATCCAACCTGGTTTAACCCAGTATGTAGGGACATCTATCTTCTTGTCTCTAATAGTCTCCATCAGCGCAGTACTACCATTGATACCAAGAAGCTATGATCTATGCGTAATCAACGGTACGCTAGCCGGCTACTCTGGATGATGGTGATGCATAGGTTTTGTATTAGCTTTAGACTTAAATGAGCTTTCATCTTTTAGTGCCTATACCCAATTTGTCCCATTGTTTGAATAGGCTACAGTTGTCAATGATTCTAAGTCTTCTGGTATTGGAACTTGATGTTCGTGTATTTCAAATATTGGAACACAATCTTCACCAGACTCTTTCTATACATACTATACAGGAGCACCAATCTTCTCAACAGCTTCAAAGATCCATTCTCGTATATCTGTAATACGCATGTTCTTTTCTTGCATGTTTGAGTCAGCCATAATTTTAGCTATAACTGACTCACATTTTGTATACTTGTATATCATCTATATTTATATAATCTTGTTTATTAAATATAAGTTGAGCAAGGTGCCTTTTGTTTTCCCTAACCATACATAGCTGGTATTTATATCTATCGGAAAACATCCTGGGTATTTTTGACCAATATAATCTATATTTATATCCATTAGAGTGCTCGTTTAAATGATAAACCCTTTTGCCTACATCTTTTGTTGATTTGTAATCTGTAGACAATGACTAACTAGAATAGCTCTTTGGCTTATATTTTACTATGCATATAGTGCCTAGCCCATAAGGCATTTTAAAGAGCTGTGAGCGCTCTAAAATCTCTTCCTTGACAACTTTATTAAATTCGTCTATAATGCGCTTATATCGCGCGTAATTAAGCTCTACATCGTTCTTTTTAATGTAGTCTCTATATATATCAGCTATTGTGTAGCTTTTCTTATTCTTCCTTATCTTGAGGACCATTTGGTTTAACGCTTGCTAATGTTGAGTTATTACTATCATCACTAGGTCTTTTAAGCATAAACGCTAATTCGTTGGTCATGATAGCTCTTTTTATATCTGGTATCATCCATCCAGGTATTATTACATCATCTTCACTATCAGCTGTTTGCGTTGGATCAAATATTCCTGTAACGTATATATATTTAAAATTTTCCACACCATCACCATCAACGTATATATACTAGTCGTCAAACCAACATATTGGCTCGTTGTATGTATATCTTCTAAAGTTGTGATAATGTTTCCTAGACTTATTCATAATCTAGATAACGCAACCGCTAATATCTGTAACATTAACTATGTCGTCGCTACTATCTTCCATTGTGTACAATTTCTTTTTTGTTCTTTTCCTTGCACTACAATGGCAGCAACAAGAGTCCTCTGATCCAGTAGTTGGATCGTCTATAAGCTCAAGTGGTCCAATAGTTGATAGCTAACTATCATCTGGATCTTCGTCATCTCCGGTTTCAGAATCTTTATCATTCTACTTCTTAGACAAATATGCCTTATACTACATTATCCAAGATAAGATCTAATCCCTAGACATATCCTCACTCTCGCTTATGTTATTATTTCGTACAATAAGAAGTATGTCATCTATCAATGTACGAGCTGAGAATGTTTTCATATTGCTTCTATTATTCTTATACTATCTTCTTTAAGTATATCATTTGTGTTATGTATATTATATTTATACACATCTTTCTTTTTCCAGTCAAATGTTATTAATCTCTTAAAGAAGTTCTTTTTGTTCTTATATTCTCTATGTTTATAGACGTAGAGGTACTATGTATTCTATATATCAAGCTTAATATTAACACTGTCTTTACCGATTGTATAGTATACTTTAGTTAGAGGGTTGTACTATAGACTATCTTTATAAGTAGAGTCTTTAATAATTGTTATAATATCACCCCCTACCCCCTTACTTTTATTAACGTTTAATATCTACTTTTGAGTTGCTGCTACCTGTATTTCGTTCTTTTTAACCTTCTGTATCTTTCTAATAGAATCTATCTACTATACAAGTTTATCATTATATTCTGATAACTTTTTTACATCTAGTCTTAAAACACCAGAAGCCTACTAGGCACCATATAAGGCATCCTAATAGGCTTCGATGTTATTATTAGCCATTTTAAGCTCCTCTGAGAGCCTATTAGCTTTGTTATGGTAGAATATACCAGATGCTAAGCAAAAGGCCGTTAGAAGCCCTAAAACAGCGTTAAGCAGCAGCTTGTAGTTCTTCTTTATTGTTTGAATTAGCTGCTTCATTGTTTGTTAAATATTCTTTTAAATATGTTCTCATTTCTCCAAACTTGCCTTGTATATAAATAGATACTCCATAGATACTAGCAGAATAAACTAATGTTTGGGCTACAAACCCTAGTACTCCTGTTGAGATTTCACCCTATTGTAAATACTATATCCAAGTTAGAGCTTGACCGCTTAAAAACGCGAGACATGCGGTTGTGTACTAAATTTTCTCACGCCATGTTCCTGTTATTTTGCTCATTTAATCTCAATTGTTACCTTTCCTTTGGCGCAAGCATCCTTTATAATAGGATAAAACTTCGCTATGGTAGCTTTTGAGTTAAGGACCATTCCAACCTTTTTATTCTCACCAAGCAGAAGACATCCTTCGGTATCTTTACTTTGATTCCCAGAGTGTATTCGAATACCTTCAAACTAAGGAACATTTATAAGCTATGGTGTATATTTCTTGAATCTAGGTGAATACGTCCACTTAATCTCGTACGTACCGTACGGAATAGCAGTTTTACCTTTAATCTTTTTCTCTCCGTTATCAAACTTACCGTCTTTATTAAGATCTCTCACGGTATCCTCTAGTGTATCGCAGAAATACTTATCGTCTATATATAGCTTACCAATTGTATATGTTGGTTTCAAAGCTATTCTCTTTAATGTTAGTTTCATTTTGCTTGAGCTTTATAAACGCCTTTTGCTGTTATATTATAACTTGTAGAATCATCTTGGTCTTTACGAAGATACTTCTAATCATTAGTTACTGCTGTAGGAAGATTATTAACTGTTTTTGTTAAGGATTTTAATGATGTCTCCAAGGTAGAAACCCTTGTTGTTAATGCATTGAGATCAGATATTAGAGCAAATTTAGCTTTTATTTTAGACCAGAGCGTATCTAGTCCAGTTTTACTAAGTACTTCCATTGATTATGTCTTTTTATACCTATTATTAATCACTTTACTTCTATATTGTTAATACATTTTGTTCAAGTTCAATAGTATTAATTTCTGCATACTTTTCTTCTGTGTAATTATTCGCTGCACATTCAAATACTACTCTAGGTATTACTGTATTACTTTTATCAAAATTCATATCTTTAATAACATCTGTCAGAGGAGTGCTTGATTCAATTTTATAAGGAAGCTAATTTATTTGCGTTCTATAACTATCGATCATAGTATAATTATAGTTGAGTCCTCCTTTTTGCTAAATACGTGGTTTTATATAAACTATACTATTTTTATCAAAATAGTTAGGCTGACCTATTGAGTCTATACTAATTGAGAAATTAATATTTTTACCATCATTTGTAAATTGTACATTACTATACGATGGATTGCATTCTACTGGACTCAAAACTGCTCCTTTATGCCATTTACCAACATTGTTCTTATTTGTATCAAATGCAAAAACCCCACTATCTAAATAATATGTGAATTTAGCGCTAAGCGTATATCCATCTTTTACATTCGCTCCATACTTGGTGTTTCGTATTCCATTAGCATAACATAACGCCGGCTCTGATTGATCCTTAATTTTTGTATATCCAGTTAATATAAACGTCTTATCATCAGTTGCCTTAACAGTTGCATCTTCTGAGTCTTTGTTATAAACACTATATGATAAAGTTATATTTTCCGTTTCTTTTTCACGATACCAATTTGTATAAAGGTGACACTATATACTAATTACGCCATTATTATCAATTAGTGATTGCAATATGGTTTTACCAGCGATGGAAGACTAATCGTCTTTATGTTCGTTTAAGTACTTAGCTATATTCTTAAAGTCTATAAATGCATATTCATTTCCTTTACCCATATTATCACCAGCAAAGTATAATATGTTTTTATACTCATTTATAATAATACCCTAGAATCCTGCGTAATTAACATATCTATCGGCCTTGAGATTAAGATTTATAAAAGTTGCCTAGTCCAAATCTTTGCCTTTATCCCAGTTGTATGTAAACATTACAGCATCTCCAGAAATGATCTATATACCTTTTCTTTCTTGAATAAGATTTATATGACAAAAAACTGTTTCATCTTCTACATTATATACCTAGAAGCCTATTGTTTTTTGTGACTAATAGTTTGTGTTTTCTTCTATAGGGAAACAGTCTACACGTCCAAGACCAGGTGTTGTATTGCGATTAGATATAGAGAAGTTATCACTACCAGACGAGTTATGTTTTAGACTATATCCTGTCTATTCTGTAGCAACAACCTCACCACGTTCATTTATCTTCTATTTATAAGAACGTACATAGAAAGTCTTTTTAGAAGACTAAGAGTATTGGTCGTTTTGCCAAACTAACTATATTCTATCAGCTAATAACGTATCTAGTTTATAACCTACTTTTATAAAATATTTATAAGTAAATACTTCCTCTCTACCATCCTGTGTGCATTTAATAGAAACAGACTTACCATTCTTAGTTATAGTTTTAGTCCACTCTTTCTACTGTGTTGACGCGTTGGCTTCTACTGTTATCTGTTCTTCTGTTGTAGTCTAATCAAACTTCTGATTGTTATTGTCATTAGTTTGCCAAGTATACCAAGTGGTTACAGAAACGCTTTGTGTTCCACCAGCTGCTTCAAAATGCAAAGATGTAGGATCGGCAGAAATGCCCCAAACTTTAACATTAGCTTCTTGAGTGTATGACCACTATAACTATTTGTTTGAGCCCTACTGTACAAGTTGACCGCTCTGCATTATAGCCTTGTCACTATAATTGTATCCAGATGGTCTTCCTATTTGTCCAGAATACTAAACATTTTCTTTCTTAACTGTGCCGAATGTACCAGTTTTAGTTCTATAAGAAGTTATACCATTTAATGTAAGGTCGTCAGCATGCTTGATTTCTTGACCATTTACGTAATACTATCTACTCCATGATGTTCCTGTGCTAGATACGCCATTAGTATTACTTATGTTGTACTCGAATACATATGTCCACTCTTCTGGGAACTGTTCCTACTTATTAGGCTGAGTCCAAGAAACTTTAGCAGTAGGTCTCTGGGACTAATCGTTATTATAATAATACGTCTTACTGCCACTCTTAGTCGAAGGTGTTGAGTTTGCATCTGCAGTTATAGTATCAGCTATATCTCCAACTTTTTTTCTTGTACCAAGCGTTCCAGTCAATCCGTACGAACCAGTTATTTTTACAGAGCCCCCATCAGCTGGGAATGTAAATTGTATTGGAGAAACTTCTATCCATCTATGTTCTAAATCATCTGGAAATGTTTCAATATCTTCACATTCAAAGAAACATATAAACTCATTGCCAAACTCAGTAGATGGGACAATAGAAGTTAACTTTTTGTTGGCAGTGTCAAGCAATTTACCAATATCACTCTTAGTAGCGAGTTCTCCTCCAATATTTGTAGTTCCTTGTACAAACGTTCCGTTCACAATAGCCTTAGCCTCTTCAATAGAGAGGTATTCATAATTATGTTTATAAATTGACTCTTCCATAAATACCTCCTCTATTAAGATATTACATTTTTATAAGCTGCGTTAACCTTAATCTTTTTGCCATCTTTAGGAACAATATATTCTTTTCCACTTGACTACCACAAAGAATCACCATTGTACTCCTTAAGAATTGACTCTTTAAGATCCTGCAACAGCTATGTAACTTCTGCCTTGCTATATGTCTAACTCTTAGTATATACCTCATTCTTTGTATAAGATGTATTCTGAGTAACACTTTTAATATGCTCATTAATAGTTGTGTTGCTATTAATAACCTAATCAATAGCAGATGTAATCCATTTGCCATTGCTATAGATGAGTATATTATTCTCAGATGAGGCAGGGAGAACATACTGCAACATATCCTTTACAAGGCCAACTGTAAGTACATCTGTACTAGCCTAACCTGATGGTGATACAGCAAGTCTAACACTTCCATATTTGGCTGTAGTGGCGTTAGGGACATCAAGAGTACCACTAACCGAAAGATTGTTAAGGATAGTATCTCCATCAACTCTAAATGAGCCGCCATTCTCTACCTTTAACAAGTTATGAACAACAAGGTTATTTGTATCAATATTAAGTGCCTGGAATGTACCCATAACCTCAATATCGTTTGTAATAATCTTATGGTCTACAACCAATCCATTAGGAGTTCCGTGTGCTCTAATGGCACTATTAAATGTAGCCTAACCCTAGAATGTTGAAGAGTCTTTTACAGAAAGAGATTTCTCTACAGCCATATTGCCCTGGAATGTAGAGTCTCCTGTAAATACGGCAGATTCAAATGTAGGATTCTTGGCAAACTTTGTAAAGTCGTCACGCATAGATCTGTTTACAGCTGTCTGGTTCTTTCTATAATAAGAGTCCCAGATTTGCTCAGCATCAGCTACAACATTCTCTGTGGTAACATTTACAAGCTTACCATATATTTTAATATCTTCTTTCTTTGCTTCCATAATTATTAAGCTTCAAGTTTAATATAGAAAATATCTCCACCAGACTTAGTATTAGCGCTCATTGGGTTAGGACAGCAATAATAATACTTGCTATCATTCAACTTCTGCTGATACTTTGTGAGAGGTACATATATAGCTGAGTTAAGATCCGTTGTACCATTATCTGTGATGTTTGCAGCATAAGCAATAGGTCTACGTGTAACAATCCAAAGATACTACCCATCTTTTGTATTCTCTACCTATACAGGCTTTGTAAGATCATCAACTCTCTTAAGATCGTCTGTATTAACAGCCTCTACACCTGTAGCTGTATAATGCTCCTAACTCTTGTCTTCGTATGACTGATCGGTTCTGTCAAATCCTACTTCTGTATCATCTTCAACATTAGCAGCAAATGGTCTAACTGGGAGATAACCGATATAGTCATAATCACCACCAACTACAGTTACATTAAATCCGGTTGTAATATCGTTATTCTTAGCTTTTACAGTTACGTAAGTACTGTTTGTATTCTCCTGATTAATAGCTCTAATTATACCAGTCTCTTCCTCGATTGATATAACACTAGACTTTGTAGCAACAAACTGAAGCTTCTCGTAAGGCCAATTGCCAGGGGTATATTCGAGTATAGAACCATTTTCAAGCTCTACCTCTATGATATAATAATGATCTTTCTTATCCTGCTCGCCAAGTCTAATCTGATTACCACCATACAAATACAAGTCGTGAGTCTTTACTCTTATGTCAATAATATTCTTATTAAGAATATCGTCCTTATCTACATCAAGAGTGATATCGCCACTAGCGCCTGTATTGTCGTCAACAAGCATAAGAACTTCACCATAATCCATTGTGTATGTATGAAGATCGGTCTTACCCCAACCTGGTTCGTACATCTCTGCTACAACTACAAGTTTATACACTCCACAGAAAAGCTAATCCTTAGCAGGGAAGTAGCACTGAATGCTGTTAGCCTTAGAAAGAACCTTAGAATATGCTGTATAGCAGAACTTATTGTCATAGCCAGCAAGTACTCTATCAAACGGCTTGCAATATGCAGGTGGAATACAAGGAGCTCCTGCGCAAGGATTGCATCCTATACCACTTAATCTACAGTCGTGATGATATGGTCTACCACAACATGGCTCTACATGATATGAAGGGCAGCCGCATCTATTAAAGCAAGGATGACCATACATATGTGGGTCATTGCAACATGTTTCGCCAGTATAAAAGTCTGCTACAGATGTGTTTATTAAATAACAAGCTAATTTCTTAATACTAGCCTAATCGTATGTTCTAGGACCACGAAGAGTTAGATTTAATCTAATATCGTTTCCAATTCTAATCTTTTGCATATTATAATATGTTTAAAAACAAAAAACCGAGATAGGGTAAGAACCCCACCCCGGTATTTAAATTAATACTTTGTACCGTCGTACGCAGTTGAATTGCTAACTGGGTTAGCGATGTTCTGACGAGTAGCAACCATCTTGCCCAACTTAGCCAAGAGACCATCACCGATCTCTGCAGCACCAATTTCGGTACCATTGTTAGAAGCGTAGATTTCTACCGTCTGCTTTGTTCTGCGCCAGAGATCGTCAGCTGTACGATACTGGTTCTCGAACTCGATAGTAATACCACCGTAATGGTTATCAATATTTGTAACCATATTAGGCTGTGGGTCATACCAGCAGCAACGATGAAGTACACCCTGATAATCAAATGCTGAACGCTCGCGATCACGTACAAGCTTTGCTGATGCAGGATAAGTTACACCCTCCTGCTTAACGAACTTAACACCAAGATCATACTTGTTATTAGCTGCCCAACCTGGAGCCTGTGGATTCATCCAATAAGCATTTGCATCAAAGCGAACCTTTGCATAAACATTCTCTGTTACAGCCTGCTCATCATCGTCATACTTCATTGCCTCAAGCACGAGCTTAGTGCCATCAATCTTTGCGTATACACGCTGACGCTTTGAAGCGCGTACGATATCCTTAACAAGACCCTGTATAATATTCTGAATACCATCACCAGGCATTGTTACATAGCTGTAAGACTCAGTCCACTTACGATAACGCATAGGCATATCCTTGAAAGTAAGGCGAAGTACTACAGGACAACCACCTGCTGAAAGAATATCCAAAGTCTCTGCAGGAATTGTAGAGAAATCAATTGAGATTGTATCCTCTGTATCCTCCTTATAATCGAGCTTTGTAATAGACTTAACATCTGCAGCATTGATGATATTAGACCACTTAACAACAGGGATATATGTTACATTACCCATCTTGTCAGCCTTCTAGAAACTATCGCTAGTTACAACGCCGATCTTAAATCTATCGCAGTTCTCGTCAACTGCATAAATATCCTCGATATTTGAGCCATCTTGAGCAGCTGCATCGCAATTCATAAATACGAACTTACCAACCAACTCTTTAAGATCACCCTTCTTCTGCTTGCCTGCAAGCTCTTCCTTTGTAGCGAGTGTATCACCACCCTTATTTGATACCAATACGGTATTTACATATGTAATCATAATATATTAATTTTTTCTACTCACCCTAATTAATTACACTGGACCTAACCAGCTGGGCTTTCCACGTTAAAATTATTCTTATCTTATTCTTGAGTACTAACTTCCTGAGTAATAGTGCGGTATCTTTCATCTTTCTTGTTTTCAAGATACATCTGTGCTGCTATTTTAATTATCTCAGGCATTATAATATCCTCAAAATCATTGTACTCATCATAAGGATTATCAAGTGTTATTTCTGTAGGTTTTCTGAGATAACCTAAAGAATATTTGCTAATCTTATATTGTTTATCTGTTAGCAACATACATCCATCAGAGTTTCTTACACGTAGAGGTCTAGCTCTATGAAATCTGTAATGGAAGTCTGTAAGACTGTTGTTAACTCTGTACATAAAACTATCCTATGTGCACTCAAACATACATGTATTGATTTTGTTGTCTCCATCAAGGTCACTTATTATGACGTCCTCATTGAGTGAGAACATGAAGTCTTCTGGATAGATTATTGTATAAGATGTATATGACGGTTGACTTTCGTCTACAATCATACTTCTTAATGTATAAGTTTTCTATTTATATAGCTTAATAAGATCAGTTCTACGCTTTTCATTTTGCTCATACGAAGTTCCGTGAACAAGATCACTATTAAATCTAAGCTTTATAAACTTACAAACAGCCTAATTAAGCCAGAATAAAGATTCGTCAGTAGATGGTTTGTCTAGCTGGCTATCAAATTTATTTATCTCTCTTTCTAGCCCCACCAAAATATCTATATTCCTCATTACTCAGCCTCCTACTATTTTGGTTGTGATTGTTTAGAATTACCCTAAGCAAGTTTTAATTTATACCGATTCAAATACATATCCACAGCTCCTGATACAAGTTCCTCAAAACATGAATATGGGAGCGAACAGTAGCTATGTACAGCTCCAGCCGACTGATCATTATCATTAAACTTTAATACATTGAATGCATTAGGCTGGCAGTAGTATGTAAGATCTACACTTTCTATCTATGTATATGTGTCAGATATAACCTTAAACTAATTACTTGTATAACTAGTATTTTCGAATACAACTAATGGATTCTTTATGATTCCTTTATAGTTGTAATATGCATTGATTACATTGTCTACATCTTCTTGCTTAACAAGTATGTTAGGCGTGATTACACCATTTTCTAAAACCTTATCACTTTTATAATTTTTTGTAACGATGCTTTCAGATCTTACGTACATTGCATAATTGTCTGGGAGATTATATATGCCATCATCATTTGATGTCTTTATATTAACTCGCCTAATTAACGATCTGCTAACATCGCTTATTCTTTTAGCTCGTCTAGTACCACGCTGAAAATCGTCTTCGGTAGAATACAGTATTTTCACATACTGTGTCTAGAACTCGCTTAAGAATGAATATATAGCATCGGTACCAAGTTTTTGTTCTGATGCAAACTAAGGATATACTTCAATCAGTCTGCGCTCAAACTCAATACCAAGTTTTCTTGTTTCTTCTCTTGTCATGATTCAAGTGGTCTAGTATTAGCTTTAGTAGTAAGTCTACTAGATTCTACAATCTCGGTAGACATGATAATTGCCAAATTAATTAATTCTTCCGCCATGCTATCTGATAGCTCAAATTTGGTCTATCCGAAATCATAGTCATTTACTGATAGTCCTTGTCCGACGGCAAATTTTGCAGGACGTTTAATATATGTAAACTCAGCTGTTGACTAAGCTCCATTATATTGTACATCCATTGGATCTACGTATATTACAACGTTATTGCCACCTATACATCCTACAGGCTATTCAATCCAAGGTAGATTTGATTTTGTTACCTTAAATTTTTTAGCAACATCATGCGACACGAATACTATATTTTCATATTGATGGTTCTTGTTATCATGAGAAGTAATACCATCTTTGATTTTAATCTGTCCATCAATTATGTACAATATAAGATTATCTATAGTGTGCGTATTAAATGTATAACTATTATCGCCAGATAAACTACCAATGGCTGTGAATTTATTAATCAATGGCTACAAATCTTCAGTTGCTTTCATATCTGACTCAAACGCTGACTTTCTTGGATTGTTCCCTGTGTATTTTTGAGCTATAAGAGCTAAGTAGGCTTTGTCGAGTATTGTTGCAACTTCATATTTAGTTAGCGACGGATATGACGAAGTTATATTTGCCTTGTCATATTCAATCATAAACTTAGTATAAATATCACTATGCGTCATACGTCGTTAGTTTAATTATTTATTTTCGACCTGATTAATAATCGAGATCTTTAAGTCTTGATTCTTCTTTGCGTCCAAGTATGCAATACAATCCTGCAATGAGTCTGCAAGCATCTCAGAACCATAGTAATACTGTGTTCTATCCTTACGGATAATACCTTTGGCAATAGCACTCTCGATCAAGAACTCTGTTTCCTTTGTCTTGTTATTAACCCACTTTGTAAAGAAGTTCTGTGGCTGCTTATCAACCAATGAGAACAACGTAGACTCTACAAGCTCATTAGACATTGTATCAGCACTAACGCCGAACAATCTAAGACACTTACGCATCTCCTCAAGAGAAAGCTTACCAAAAGCAATAATAGCGTCTCTACGAAGCTTGTTAATCTTATTCTTCTCAATAGCTTCAGCCTGTCTATTAATAAGCAGATAATCCTTACCAGCATTGAGTTTATCAAGTGATGTGGCTACTCTCTTATGTCCCTCAAGGAACTTAATGATCATAGCCTGTCGTGGGAATGAGTCGTCGAGAATTGTGCTCTTAGAGCCAACCTTAACACAGAATGTATTCCAGAATGGGGAATTCTTAGCGAGATGGCCTTCTGGGTAGCCAAGCTCCTTTTCAAATTTCTTTTCGTCCTCAGGTGTTAAACCTGTGTATATCGACCCAGATCTGGTAAAGTAAGGTGCAATATAATCAAAACAATGTTTGTACTTTAACAATCCAGCCCAGGGATTTTTCTTTCTGATCTTTAATTCAACTACCATAATTTTTCAATTAGTTGTTGCAATGCCAAGCTCCCACCCGATTTTGGGTGGGGTTGAACATTGTATATTATTTAATTAATTAGAGCTCTGCTGCTCTGTTTTCAACTGCAATAGACTCCTGGTCTTCAGCATCACAGTACAAGATACCACATGACAATGGGTTTCTCAACATGATACCCTCTTCACCAAGGAAGTGTACCTGGTAACCATCACGGCTGTTAGAACGCATAGTGTTGATGTTATTTGCATAACCATTTGGCAATACAGAACCACCAGTACACCACTGTACGAACTCACGACCCTTACGACATACCTTAACGATGTTAGCCTGACCATCACGACGACCGAGGTCAACGAACAAGAATGTGTAAGACATCAATGGTTTACCTGTCAATGGGTGAAGCTGACGGAACATCTCCATGTTATCAAACATAGCACAACGCTTAACTGTCAACTCAATACCATTAGTCATAGTATAAGTTGTGAACTGACCACCTAACTTCAGATCCTGACCAGAACCTGTAATGAAGTGTGTATCAATCATATTGAAGCTAGCTGCCTTCTCCTTCAAGATACGGTCGAATTCACGGATACCCATCTCACCGGTCAAAGCAACGAACTTACGCTCGTTAGTACCAATGATATTGTAGCAAAGATCGAACAAGTAATCCTCGAACAACTCTGTAGTCAACTTTGTATAATAACGTACGTTAGCTGGAGCAATCTGCTCGAACAAACCTGCAGAGATTGGAACGAAACGACCATTAGTACCCTTCAAATTGTAAGTACCATCTGCATTACGGTTAGAGTGAGCGAATAACAACTGCTTCTCCTCTCTCTTCTTCCACTCACGAAGAGCCTTCCAATACTGATAGTCAGACCACAAATAAGACTTCTTACCTGTCTCAGGATCAGTCAAAGCGATAGCCAATACTGTAGAGTAAGCATCACCGGTGATATCGTAAGTAAGACGCATAGTCATCAAGCTATTACGCATCTTAAATGGAGTCTGATAGTTGATGATATCTGCCTCATCACTGTACTCCTCGTATGCAGAACCGATACGGTCTACCTGACGACCTGGGAGCAAATACTCACAAGGAATATAAGAACCCTGGAAGCCTTCTGCTACGTAGCACTCATATACCCATGTGCTACCATCCTGATATGGAGTACCGTTTACACGTACCTGGAAGTTTACATTATCAAATGCGAGAATTGCACCTGGGCCAAACCACTTCTCTTCAAGGCCAAGATAAATAGGAGTATTATTAATACCTGGTGTCAAACCATCTGTAATTGACTTAGGAGTGATCTCCTTGCCATTCCACTTAGCGTAGCGGATATTAACAGCGTGGTCAGCATCAATCATTACAGACCACTCATACTCTCTGTTTTCGATAGTCATGGTTGAACCAAGACCACCAGTTAACAAGTCGATGGTAGTTGAAATACCATCATCCTTTGTACCAAAAACCAATGACAACAAGCCTGCTACTTCATGAGGCTTTGTAAGCATTGCATTAGCAATCATGTTTTCGTCTACCAAGTCAGCAAAACGCTTACCACGGTAGAGCTGAAGATTATTTAATAAAGAACTTGAATTATTCATAATATGTTAATTGTCTCATCATAGGTATTTTGACGCGATATCCCATGCCTGAGGTTGTTTTTCATGCCCAACATTGTATGATGTATGATTTTTTGTTTGATGTTTGAGCATTTGTCTAAGTTTACTCGCAGCAGATGTCTAACCATTGCGCTGTGCTTCGCCCAGTAGAGCATCACCCTTCATTGTGAAGTAGGCTGATTCTATCAAATTGTTAACAAGGTTATTATTAAAAGCCTTTTGATACTCTGTTAAACCGTCTGCATCAGTTCTTGTAATATAATCGAACAACGCTTTTCTATCCTCCTTTGGGATATTGATACCCCTAATATTGGTAAGACCATTAATACTAGAGGTAAGATCATCCATGAACTGCGCAGCTTGCTGTTCTTGCTCCTGTCTTTGAGCTTCCTGTTGCTGAGCCATATATTCCTGCTGTTGCTACTCGTACGCCTTAAGATAATTTACAGCATCAGCTGCTTCATCTTCCAGCATGTCAGCATCTTCATAGCGCTCAATCTTGCGACTAATCTGTTCGTCGTCCATACCCTATAATTTATAGAACTCGCGAACAGCTGCTTTCTGATTAGATTCGTCCTCCAAATCTATGTTATCATAAGACATAGATTTCTGCTGTGTCTGATAGAAGTCTTCAAATTTACCACCATTCTTTACGTACTGATCAAGTCTAGCAATACGATCGTCGGCGTACTGTGGGGTTGAATTCTCATCTACGACATCTTTGATGTACTCTACGAGATCCTCGACTGACTTAGGCTTCTCTTCTGCATCAACACTCCAACCATTAGCTTCAGCGAATGCGTCAAAGAAAGCACCAATCTATTCTGCTTCTCCAGGATCTACGACGTCAGTGTCAGTCTGCTGATCATTATCATCATTGTCGTTATCCTATTCGTTGTCAACTGTAGTTGTGTCGGACGTATTATTATTTAAAATATTATCTGGGATCTCTGTCTCATCATCATGAGCATTAGGATCACCAGTTACATTCTTATTATCTTTATTATCCTCAGAAGATTTATCGTCATCTGGATTGTCTAAATTTTCAACATCATCATTAGGGTCGTCTAACACCTGATTAACCACATCCTGGTTATCGATGTCTGTAACGCTGTCGCCACCTTCCTGGCCACCGAACCCGAGAGAGCTCAAAGCGTCTTCAAAATCACCTAATGGATTTTTCTTCTTTCTTGCCATAATTTAAATTATAACTAAGTTAATATTTTTTAATTGTTGTACGCTACACGGGAGTCGAACCCGTGTAATGTTTAATGTTTCCAGCTTGCTGCATTATGCGCAAAGTTTGCTTTCTTTCTCATAGCTGCACTATACTTGCTTGGATTTCTCAAAACCTTATTGGCAAAGCTTTGAACACTCATTCCATGCTATTTTGCTGCTTTAGTAAATGTACCGCGCTTAGATTTCTTTATATGAATATCTTTACCAGAATTGTAATTATAATGGTCTGTTACCCAAAACATTTTATTGTCATATTCTGGAGAAAGATTGGTTGTATATTTTATAGTTTTATTTGGAAGAACAGGTTCACCCATAGTATACCTGCCATTAGGTAGTCTCTAATACCAAGTAAGATTATCTAATGGCATTTCGCCTGTTTTGTATCCAACTCTAGATCCGATCAATGCATCATTCCAATCTTTTAAAGAGAAGTGCACACGATCTTTTCCTACAGCAATTTTATTGCCACCCTATATTTCTAATATGCCTCTTGGGAATAATCCGCCAGATGTAGACAATCCTCCTTCCCATGGTTTGCCAAGTGATGCTTGTGACCTGTTTCCATGAGCAGAGCCAGTTTTTGTAGCAAGCCTAACTTGTGTAGGATCAGATGTGTTGCCTATATCAACAAACGAGAATGGATTTTCTTCTTCATACTGGCTGACACTCTTTGGAAGTTTATACCAACTACCATCTTTAGAATATGCATAATTATCAAATGCGGCCAATCTCCAATCATTGGCTCTGTCAATACCTGGTCTTGCGTCCCTTGTTGTTACATTTTTACCGGCTTCGCGTATACCTTCAACTTCCGGAAACTCTGTTATTCTGTAAGCCTTGTTTGGGTCCCTAAAGAATGACTTACCAACTGTTCCATCAAATCCTAATCCATTAGCATATATAGCTGCAGAACCAAGATTACCTAATGTTTTATTATACATGTTTCTCAATACTCGTGGAGCATATTTTAAAACCTATGAATAAACAGGCATATCAAATAATGCATCACCATCTTTTGTTTCTATAAGCTATTCATTTGGAGCAAGATTAGGTAAATCTGCTTTGTTTGCAAGATAATTGACAGCATCTCCAGCGGCTCCTGCTATTGTATTAGTAAGCTCGTTTGTAATAGATGGGCTATACATGCCTTTTTCTATAGGCTAAGCTACTTCTATTGGTATCTATGGATCTACTGCAATTACTTTGTCTATTTCATCCTAAGTAATCTTTCTTCCTATCTGCTTTTCTATATCTTTAAATGTAGGTATTTTCCTAGCAGTTACAACAGTCTCTGGCAACTATATGTAATCAAATTTATTACCATATCTATCTATTCCTCCAGCTGTGTCATCATTGTTAAAATGGATATCAGAAGTATACACCTCTCTTGTTTTTCCATTTCCAAACTTAGGAACCTTAAGTTTCTTTCTAAGCTATTTTTCAGCCATATGCTATTCTGCTTCAGCCTATGCTTTTCTTCTACGCTTAATCTTACGAAAGAGCTTATGACGCTGATAGTCATTCTTTTTTTGCATCTTTCGCTTAGGACTTTCCATCTGTGTCATAATTACATCAGTTTAAGATTATTACCTCTTCTCCACCAAAACTTCTAGCCATAAGAGTCTTTACCAAAGTTATTAGATGGAAGCAGATTAATTATATTAGGAAGTGAAGGCTATGTTATACTATCATACATCTATTGTTTGTACTTATTAAGATCACGCTGTTGCTGAGCCTTTATCTATTCCTAAGTAGGACCAAGCAGAGTTGTAGGAACATCTACTCTAATAGTACTAGGTCGTCTTGTAGATGGCGAGTTGATAATTATAGGGCTAGCGTTCTTTGTATCCTCATAATCCTATACGAGATCATCAAACTATACATTGTAGTTATAAGCATCCTTATGTGCATTCCTATGATAATGAGCCGCCTTTACTAAGCTATCCATACTCCTAAGGTTTCTTGAATAATTTTCAAGAGAGTCTTGATAATATCCTTTCTACTTAAGTGCTCTAGCATAATCCTGAGTAGATTTGGCTCTAAGTGCTGCTCCGTACCTATTATGCATAAGTCTTACGTAATCCTTAACAAAATCTGCGTCACTCTTATATGTAGTGTAAGTCTTGCCATTCCATCCTACTCCGCCATAATTATGCTATTGTCTAGCGACTCTTGACCTTCCGTAGTTTGATTCGTATGCAAGCTAACGCATTACATTGTAAAATGCAGCATCGCCATATCCATATCTATTTAGCTATTGTCCTACAAGAGGGCCCATTCTGTTAACAAAAGTATTAATAGAATCATTTTTACCTCCTTTATATTTATGCAGTATTGGATGTTCTTCATTTAATGGAGTATCAAAAGGTAATGGCTTAATAATGTCTTCAGCTACATTTTCATCCTTTCCTTCATTGTAAGCATTAAGTATAGCCTATACGTTCTAATCCATCTACTACTGCTCTTCTGGACTAGGTTCCTCAGCCTGGGTGTTTCCACCCAAGTTGATTCCTCTAATATCCTTCCAGTAATCAGCGCCATTCTTCCACGCTTCATACTTCTGCTAAAATGTCTTATTGTCAAACTTCATTACTTCTCGCCAACCGTTTTATTCTTAAGGGCCGTGCGAGCCTTAAGTTTCTCGCGTTCATAAGCAGCATCATCCTTAGCTTTCTACAGCTCCGTCTCATGCTTCATCTTATCCTTCTCAAGCTAGATCTTCTGATCCTCTATCTCGCGCTTCTGCTTAGCTTCATAACGCTTATTGTAAGCCTCCTGATTAATCTTTTGCTGCTCAAGAGCCTATTTGCCAAGTTCTGCAACGTCGGGTACTCCATTGTCGTTTTGATCCATATCTTCGGTTCCACGATAAGCATTAATCTGTGCTACAGCTATCTTAGTCTAATTATCTTGATCAATCTGATATCTCTGAAGATCCATCTGAGCTTCCTGCAACATAAGCTCTTGCTGTTTAGATTCGTTCTGCATCTGCTGTAACTGCTGTTGCTGCTGAGCTTCTGCTTCCTGTTGCTGCTGCTGTACCTGCTCCTGTCTAGTCTGCATATCCTTAAGCTTCTGCTTAATGATATTGAAGTTATCATTTGTAAGGATCTCTGCTGCTTCAAGCAAACTAGCACCATTCTGCATAGCTGGCTATATAAGCTGCTGAAGTTTCTGTATGTTCTCAAGATCTTTAGATGTATCACTTACGAATACATCCATATCCTCGTAGTAGAACTTAGGGGTAATATCCAAGAATGCTCTTTCTCCATTATCAAAGATATACTGAAGTTTCTTCTTACCGGTCTCTTCCCATGCGCCCTTAGCTGTATTGAGAAGCATATTAAGCACTCTTCGCTTACACTGATTGTGTACCCAGAACAATGGCTCAGTAATATGAGAACTCTGTACTACAGATCTTTCTACATTACCTACCATCTCAGATGAGCTTACAGCTCCTTCACGCTATGCTGTAATACCAGAGATTGTTCCAGCAAGTTCTTCTATCTTATCCATCAGCTGTATATATTCAGCTATGACATTAGACATTGTAAGGTCCAATGCTGTTATCTGGTTAAACTGAGCAGGCTTACCACCCTCTCTTCCTGGGATATTCCAGCCTTCTTCATATGGGTTAATAAAGTTAACACCAACGCTAGATAAGTAATGCATCCATTTAGCTGGACTAATATTCATAGACTTAGGAATCTATGTAATATCCATGTTTACAACCTTACCTTTATCTCTGGCGATAGCTAACTCAAGTCTGTACCACAATACAATATACATATACTGTAATGGTTTTAGAATACTAACCAATGATCTAGGCTTACTATTTGTATTACTATAAATAGCACCGCAATAAGGAAGCTTCTGGCTATTAGGGTTATCGATACTTACGTGCTGATACTCAATAGGTTGTATGCCAAAGTACAAGTCACTTCCAGCTCTGTATCCTTCCCACACCTCTATAATCCAATCTGGCTCAATGCTAACCTCGTTACCAACAGGTTGGTATGTTTCATCAACTATATTAATTTGAGGTTGTCCTGCATCATCTGTAGTAGTTACGTAGAATATCTTCTTAAAAGACTTCCAGCAACAATGCCATACATTTACAAGAGATTTACCAGCTCCCTCAAATATAGGGTTATCGTATATACGTAACTGTATACCCATATCAACAGGACTTCTGTCTCCTAGGTTTCTACCAGGAGTAGAACCAATCATTTCTTCAAGCTTATCAAGATCCTTCTCTTCAAGCTTGTCGTAATATCTATCATATACTTCAGTTATAGGCATACGCATCTTTCTGCAGCACCATGATCCATCCTCAATAAACTCAAGGTCTGGGCTCTTATCGTAAGAGAAACATATAGGATTAACTCTCTCAGCATATGGCTCTGCATTAAGTACGCCAACGTAATAAAATTCTCTACCTGAGATCAATCCGTCCTTCCAGCCTTTGATAAACTCGTTGTCAAGATCAAGCTTCTCTCTCAGATAGGTAAGAGAATGATATGCGGTATTCTCTACAATATCTTTGTAGTCCTTATCCATATATTTAGCTATCTGCTCTGGCGGCATAATCTCTCCAGACTGTAGCTACTACTGGAACTACTGAGCCTCCTCTGGGCTCATTCTAGCTGTGATAGCTGCTTCTATATATTGCAGAATCATCTACTTCTCTTTCTCCTGCATTTCTGATGTAGCCTCCTATGAAGTTCTGATAACTCTGAAGTTAAGAGGTCTCTTTGTCTCCTCACCTATAAGCAAGTCTACTTTAGGTCTTATGATATTAAAGTCGTGAGGAGTAGCAGGAAAACCATCCTCGACCTTGAATGGGTTTGTAATTGATTTAAAATCCTTCTCGTCGAAGATGCTGTTATATAAGTTATAATAGGTCTACAGCTCTCCGTAATATGATGTACTATTTCCTCCAGATGTTACGTTACCTTCACCTATAATATAGTTAACGCAATCCTCCTGCCACTTCTTTCCTTTCTTTGAAAGAGGGAGCTTTTGTCTGGGGAAAGCTGAATTGTATAAGTTATCTTCCATGTATTAAAATGTGAATATCGGCATACCGTCTTCACTTGTGCTGCTATCTTCTTCAAACCATTGTTTGCTAAATAACGGCATCTCGAAGAGTTCAACCTATTTGTTTTGTTCTTTTGCAGACGACACCTTTACCTAATAGAGCTCCTCTCTGTATATCATTACCATACACAAGGCTATCACACGGTCTACATTTCGTACACCATCGTTCTCTATAAGCTCTTCTATTAGAGGTTCGCTGTATACTCTTTCTACATTAGGGTGGCCTTCTTCAAACTCGTCTAATAACCACTCTAATATTAATCCTTCGCCATATGCCCTAATCTATTTGGTCATGTGGCATCCTTTTCTTCTTTGTACTTTACTGTCTTTGAAGACTTCAGATATAATTTTATCTGGCTAATCAGCCAAGAGGTAATCGCAGTGTTTATTCGTAAAGTAAGGGTAGATTCCTTTTCTTTCATTCTCAAACAATAATCTAGCATTATAAAATGTAAGCAGTTTTCGTACATTCTCATAGTACTCTTCTGCTGTATCTGGTCTTCCAGAATACTCTGCTACTATTACATCAGTCCAAGCTTCTCCAGCTCTTACACGCTTAAATATAAATGTAGAACCAAGAGAGTTTGTAAAGCTATCATCGTGGTCATAAGGATCGCATCCCCCTATATATAATCCAAGCGGAGGATCCTTTACTGGGTACTCCCATATAACTACAGAACCATGCGGTTTATCGCCTTTCTTAAGAGGATAATTAGTTATATCCCCACTAGGCTTTTCTGTAGCCTTTATCTGGCCATTTCCATCCCATTCTAGATCAACTATATGTTTCATGCTTTGAAGCTTCTTGTTGGTCCTTATTCTGGTCAACTGGTCCATCAACAACTTTCTAGGGAATATGTTCTTACCGAGCTCCAATACTGCTTCTGCTGGCTTTATAGGACGCTCTGATATAAAACGGTCTATAGATTGCTAACTAGCACCACCGTCTTTTACTTTATTTCTCTGATCTATAAGATTCTCTATAGCTTTCTCTTTGTAACTGTTGCCATCCTTATCCATGTAAACCTAATTACCATCATCATCGAATGACTCTAGGTTTGAATACGCTGGAACAAAAAATGCACATTCGGTATTTTCTCTACCTTCGTCCCATATATTAGGGAAGCTAAGAACATTGTAAGACTTAGGTTTGTAGAATAACTCTTTCAATCCTTCAAAGCTAGCACCTTCTGTACCACCGGTACCAAACGCTATCATTAATCCGAACGCTTTACCATCATCGGTTTCTACTGAAGGTTGCTCTATACGCCATGCATCAAGAAGGCTAGGGAACTTACCTCCCTCCTCCCATAGTACAAGTTTAGCACGTGTACCACGAACACGCTCCGGGTCATTCTTAAGGGTTATGCCTGTTATACTAGATAAATATCCTTGCTCAGTCTGTTTACCAAACTCATCGGTAATCTTGTAACCTGATGTTCTCTCCATACGCGTAGATACAAGCCTTTGCTTAGCCCATGCTGTATGTTTATCAAGGAAGTCCATTATCTACCAGGCTTTAGTTAACAAACCATCACCTATAAGGAATTTCTACTCTGACGCTATAGCAAAGTTCTTTGAACCTGGTATAAGCATATAGTTTCTAACTAGCATAGATCCACCCTTAAATGAATATCCTCTCTGTCTACATTTAAGTACAGCCATATGTTTACCTTCAAGCTCTGCTTGTTCTATAGCGCAAAAATAATAGTAATCATAGTCCCAAAAACTAGGAAACTCAAGTATACGTTGTCTTCTCTTTCTGAGGTTTCCCTCTCTATCTGTATACTCTTCTTCCTTAAGTCGCATGATTGGACTATAATTTAGATAGAAGTAATTATACCCTGTTATACCTTCTCCATCTGGAGCCGTATAACCATTAAGGCATCTATCTGTTTCTTGCTCCCAATATTTGTTATAATCAGTAGTACCTCTAGGAGCTAAGGTGTAGCATCCATGTTGTTGAAAAAAGATAGCTGCCTATCTGAACTTATCTGTATCATGGAGCTTCTAATTAAAGTCTATCATAATTATTCGTACATACCAATAACGCCACCACCCTTGACTCTACCGGTTTCTGCTTGTTCTGCCTTTGCCTACTTCGTAGCCATGTCTAATGACTTAATAATACCGCTAACATCTTTCAATATTGCTGAAAGCTTCTTAGCTGTATCTATATCAAGCTCTTCTTCAGCATAGCTATCCATCGTGTTCATAATGCCCTCTGCTGCGCTCTTAGAAGATTTAAGCAAGCGGGTAGCAGGAGTCTCTTGGAACTCCTGGAACCTTTTTGCTAATTCTTTTACAACGTCATCAGGTTTATAATCCTCATCGTTAAGTACATCTTTAGCTACTCTCCATGTGCGCTCTTTCTCTGGATATGCCTCATATGGGCTATTCCATTTATATCTCCACACTATGAATTCAATCTTCTTTAATGCATCTTGTTTATCTTTAGCATTGTTATAGAAGTCTTTAAATGGTGGTATAGCTAAATCCTCTGTACTTAATTGTATTTTATTCTATATGATGTCAAACATTACTTAAATAGTCTTTTAAGCCAACTATAATGTTTTCTTGTTTTTATGTAATCTAGATTATACTAGTTATCGTAAGCTTCTCTCTCAAACGAAATGTTTCTGTATGCATTTCCTTTACAAAACAATTTAATTAACCACTCTATTACATACTACAAATAAAATGGAATATACAGCATTTCTTTCATCTGCTCTGTATGTATTTGTTCATGATTAATTGTAATATCAGATATCTTTGTATTTGGTTTACAGAATAGATACCCAAATAAATTAATAGCTAGAAATCCTTTTGGAGGAAGTATGTTCTATCTAATTATTTTCATAATTATTTAAAAGCTCACACAACAGTATTATTTACTGATATTTTTAAATTTCCGAACTAATCTGCATATAAAGCGCCATCTATACCTGGATCAGTGTTAGGCAAATTATCTATTATAAATATAATTTTGTCATCTGCAGTTCTTCTCATGTGCAACCCTTTATTATTATATCCATTTGTTATGGTTGCAAAATCAGTGTCTACAGGAATACTGAAAGAAGTAATATTAGTTACACGCCTACCTTCGTCGTCGAAAAGTATTATTCTGTCATTCTTTAAACTAGAATAATTTTTACTAGTTTCATTTGTATCATATACATTAACTCCTGCGTCATTCTATCCTGTTAGTGGATTTAATGTTATAACACCATTGGACTAAAGTTTTAATTTAACATAAGAGCATAATCCATCTGCGTCTACATTATAATCGAAATTAACTAAATCTGTCCTATTTTCACCATCAGGCAAATCTGTTCCGTCTTTTATAGTTGTAGGTCCAGATATTTTAAAACTACAATCCTTAGGATTTAGATAAATACTTTTCCCCTTTTCGATATTCTATAATAAAATTGTACCTTTATCTGATATTGTTGTATATGCACTTGCAAGATTACCAGTCTCCTGCATTTCTCCAGCCCATATTCGAACATTACCCTTATTTGTAACCTTTTCATTTAATGGTGACGATTCGTCTACAGCTTTACTAGACGTCATACCAGCTACAATTTTTTGGTCATCAAATATTACAAGCTCGTTAGATGAAAGCTCTTTTATAAAAGCCTTGTTAGCAATAACAAGATCAGCTACAACATTAGGAGATAAAGAGAATGCTGACCAATATGTAGCAACATCAGGAGTTTTTATCCACTTGTCTTTTTCTCCAGTATCTGTATTTACGCAAACGTAATACATGTTTTTATAAAGTACGACATCTTGATAGAATATGCCATTTTCCGCATCTCTCTTTCCATCGTAGTACGTTTTACCGCTCTACCATGCACCGGCAATTCTTAAAGGTGATCCTTTAAATGTCTGTCCAACAGATCCTTCTCCAGTATCTCCCTTCTCACCTTTATCGCCCTTATCGCCTTTCTATCCAGATGCTGATACAGGGATAGCCATAGATGTGAGATATGCTCCATTTTTATTATAAGCATATATGGTAATAACACTAGACTTAGATTGTACTGTTGTATTTATAGCTGCCGCCCAATGATTCGAACTATACTGCAAGTCTGTTTTATCGTTTGAATTTAGCTATATCTTTACATTGGCGTCCTTATCGCCTACGCTGCTTTCATTTCTGTACAAATTAACGTTACAGCTTATCTGTAAGTTGTAACTCTAATCAACTGGTGCATATGATAATGATATGTTTGAAAGCTATAAAGAATAAGTTACTCCATTAAGTCCATTTATACCAGACTTAACTATTGGAACATATTCGCTTAATGTTATTGTTCCATTTGTAGCTTTGAATAACATTCCGTTATCACCTTCTGTCTGAATCTAATCTGATGATATAGTATTCCATGAATCTCCATCATTTATACTATATGAGAACTACCAATCAGAACTATTTGATGGAGTGATATTTGTAATCTGTGAACCATCACTTTTTGCAACGTATACACTAATGAGATTTGGGTACATTGTTCCATCTTGGAGGTTTATAGCCGAAGCAGATGTCTTAATATCGTACGATACAGCATTCTCTCCAGGTTTACCATTCTCTCCAGGTTTACCATTCTCTCCAGGTTTACC